>Ga0073934_10000662_pt1 | contig 95690 bp, 80 predicted proteins | sample LarsenN4metaG_FD_76834 | JGI IMG/M metagenome (GOLD analysis project Ga0073934, IMG submission 76834) | Hot spring sediment bacterial and archeal communities from British Columbia, Canada, to study Microbial Dark Matter (Phase II) - Larsen... ...
CAACGAGCAGGCGCACCGGGCGCTGATGCGGCTGTACGCGGAGCAGGGACAGCGGGAGGCGGCGCTGCGGCAGTACCAGGAGTGCCGCGCGGCGCTGAAGCGGGAGTTGAACGCCGAGCCGGGCGCGGAGACCGAGGAGCTTCATCGCGCTCTGCTCGAGGGACAGGTGGTGTCGCCGACGCCCGTCGGGTCCGCGACCGTCGGACCGCAGTCGCAGCCTGTTTCGCCCGCGCCAATGCCGTCCACGGACATACCCATCGCGCCCGCGATGTGGCGTCCGGCACGACGGGGACGGGCGCCGATAGCCGCCGGGGTCCTGACGCTCGCCGCCGCTGCGCTCCTAATCATCGCGACACGTTTCTGGGAAATGAGGGACCGCAGCGACGGTCCGCCGCTGCCCGACAAGCCGTCCATTGCCGTCCTGTCGTTCGACAATATTGGCGACGATCCGAAATGGGAGCGGTTCGCCGACGGGATCACCGAGGACATCATCACCGATCTCTCCCACTCGAAGGACTTTATCGTCATCGCCCGGAATTCCACCGAGGTCTACAAGGGCAGACCGATGGACGTCCGCCAGATCGGTCGCGAGCTCAACGTGAAATACGTCCTCGAGGGCAGCATCCAGTCGATGGGCGAACGGACTCGAGTGACCGCCCAGCTCATCGAAGCCGCCTCCGGCGGCCACGTGTGGTCTGAACGTTACGACCGTCCGGCCGATGACCTGTTCGTGGTGCAGAACGATGTAACGCAGAGGATCGCCGCCACGCTGATTGGCTACCAGGGTGCGGTCGCGGAGGCGGACCGCAATCTCCTCAGGCGCAAGCCCCCGGCGAGCCTCACGGCCTACGACACCTACTTGCTGGGCATCGAGGCGAAGCACAGGGTGACGAAAGAGAGCTTGATCGAAGCGGAGGCTCTCTTCCGCAAGGCAATCGAGCTGGATCCGCAGTTGGCACGCGCCTACGTCGGGCTGGCTGATGTCTATTTCTATTTAATCGACCTTGGCCTGGCACCCTCTGTCGGGGAAGCGGTGGCAAAGATGATGGAGGCTGCCGAGAAGGCGGTGAAGCTCGATCCCGACGATGGCGAAACACGCTATGCCCTTGGCGTGGCCTACGCGTATCAGGGAAAACCGGAGCAAGCTCTCGCCGAGTTCGACAGGGCTGAAGCTCTTGCACCCTCTGACGCGGATGTGCTCATCATCATTGCTTGCACTATCCCGGCGCTTGGTGAATCGAGACGGGCAGTGAGCCTGGCGGAACGGTCGCTGAGGCTGAATCCCCATTATCCCGACTGGTATAACCAAGCGCTCAGTCTCGTGTTCTTTTTTGGCGGGCAGTATGACAGGTCGGTGAAGTACAGGCAGCTCGTGAAGGAGCCCTTTGCCGTCGATCATGCCTTCCTGGCCATGGCTCATGCGTACTTGGGCAACATGAACGACGCCGAGGCAGCGGCCGCCAACGTCTTCAAGCAGGATCCGACCTGGATCGCGGAACGATATCTCAGCGAGGCGGGCGGCTACGCGGAATATGAGGCCGAGTTGTTTCTCAACGGTGCGCGCAAGGCCGGCCTGCCGGACTGCGTTCCGGCCGACAAGCTCAAGGACATGCCCAATCTGATCCGCGTCAAGTCCTGCGATCGTCAGCGCGCGAGTACCGCCTGGTGACCTGCGGGTTATCTCCCGCGACAACCGGAGCGGGGTCGATATAGACTCTGGTGATGCACAAGTGGATGCACGCAGCGTTTGCTTTCCTCTTGCTCGTGCTGCTCGCCGGTGGCGGCGTGTCCGCGGCCGGGCGGGTGCCGGCCGTCCCGCTGGGGCAGGACTTCGTGCTCGAGGTCGGGCAGACGGTGTTGGTGGACGGCGCGGGTTTCGGCATCACCTTCGTGGCGGTCACCGAGGATTCGCGCTGCCCGGTCGACGTCACGTGCGTGTGGGCGGGCAACGCCACCGTCGAACTGAGGGTGAGCATGAGCGAAACCGTCGATACGACGGTGACGCTCAACACCGACCTGGAGCCCAAGTCCACGACGATCGGGCGGCATGAGCTGCGTCTCGTCGCACTGGCGCCGGTCCCTCGCAGCGACGTGCGGATCGCGGCCGGCGACTACGCGGCGACACTGCGCGTCGAGAAGGGCGGGATCGAACCGATCGCCGGTCGGGACGCAGCGGCAGACCCCCGCGCATTCGCCGCAGCGTATGCGGCCGACTGCACGTCCGTGAAGGTGCGCCTCTGACGGCGAGGAGTGCGGATCGGAAGCGGTGCGCGCGCCGGGCTCTTATTGACGCAGCACCTTCACGTCGTCGATGCCGGCCTCGACGAGACTGCCGCTGCTGGCGTCCGCGGCCTCGATCAGCAGGCGAACGGTCTGGCCGGCATAGGCATTCAGGCTCACGGACGCCGCTGCCCACGCGCCGTCCTGGTTGACCGCCGCGCCCAGCTTCTCGAAGACCGTCGCCGTGGCCGTCCCGACCACCTTCACGCGCAGGAAGTCGGCATTCGAGCTGTTGCTGCCATGAGCGAGGTAATAGCGGAACGTGAGGCTCAGGTTCGCGCCCGCGGGCAGCGTGATGGCGGGCGAGCGGATCGAGGTCACGCCGTCGTCGATGTCGTTCGATCCCGCGGACGTGCCGGCCAGCCTCCCGGTGACGAGATCGTTGAGGCCGCTCGTCGTGGTGCCGAGCTGCTTCACGCCCAGAGAGCTCGTCGCCTCCGGGTCGCCGCGCTCCCAGCGGCCGGTCGTGGCCGTGTCGGTGCCGGCCGGGTTCGCGGTCCAGCCCTTGTCGGTCTCGAAGTCGTCGGCGAACACCACCGGCTGGCCGGCCGCGCCGGTGGCGAACACGAGATCGTCGTGGTCCTCGTAGGCGCCCGGCCCGCAGGGAGCGGCATCGCGCTGGTAGCGGAACCGCGCGCGCACGGCCTGCAGCGTGCCCGCGGGCAGGGTGTAGGTGGCCGAGAGCGTTTGCGCTCCCGGCGCGTTCGGCGTCAAGGTGGCGAGGAAGGTCCAGCTCGGGCTCTGCGCGTTGGCGGTGTAATAGAGATCCAGCCTGTCTGCCGACGGCGTCGTCCACGCCCACACGCCGGCATCGATGCGCACGGTCTTGCCGGGCGCGAGCGGCGTGCCGTCGGTGGTCGAGACGCGCAGGCTGTCGAGCGACTCGTCGACGTGGAAGGTGCCGGAGGCGCCGTCCGCGCAGGAACTGTCGATGGTATTGGGCGAGTTCGGCTCCGGCCCCTTGCCGTCGCGGCCGGTGAGCAGCGCGCCGGAGTCGCAGGACTGCTCCACCGTGCCGCACATCGGCGCCTTGAGAGCGGCGTCGTATGCGGCCTGGCCGCCGGCGTTGCTCACCGTCACCGTGACGGCCGCGCTGGCGCCGGCGTTGCCCGCGGCATCGTAGGCCTTGGCGGAGATCGAGTGACTGGCGCTGCTGACCGTCGTGGTATCCCACGCGAAGTCGTAGGGCGAGGTGGAATCCGTGTGCACGAGCGCGCCGTCGACGTAGAGCTCGACCTGCGTCACGCCGACGTCGTCGCTCGCCGCCGCCCGCACCGTGGTCGTGCCGCTGACCGTGGCGCCGTTGGCCGGCGCGCTGATCGACACGGTCGGCGCCGTGATGTCGCCGCCCTGGCAGGCGGCGGGCACCGCGAAACCGTTGGTGGGCGCAGTGCTGGCCGGACCGCCGCTCACCGCGTCGGTGCCCAGCCCGAAGGCGGCGAACGCCTGCCAGATCCGGCAGACGTCCTCGCCGCCGTGGAGATCGGTGGCGGCCTGGATGATCCCGTCGCGGACCTGCGTGAAGGTCGGATTGCACGCCGTGTTCTTCAGTCCCTCGTTGACGTAGAGCATAGCGCGCTGGTTGCCGGCGCTGCCCATGGCGTTGTAGAGGTTCGCATCGAAGCCCCAGTGATCCACCAGCGCCCAGTACACCTCCCACGCCGCCTGCGCCCACACCGAACCCACGCCGTGCGGGACGGCCATGCCATTGATGCTGGCGTACGTCCACGTATTGATGTTCGGATCGGTGCTGTAGCGCTGGGTGCGGATGCCGCCGCCGCCCGGCGGCTGGTTGAAGGCGAACGTCCCGATGCCGCGGGCGTCGGTACCGCGATCGCCGGGCCTGGCCGTGTACACCAGCGCCCACCAGTCGCTCAGTCCCTCCCCGGGCTGCTGCCGGTTGGTGAGGCAGGTCGTGTTCGACGGGCCGCCCACGAGCCGGTTGGAGATGCCGTGTCCGTACTCGTGGACGATGATGCCGTTGTCGAAGTCGCCGTCGCGATCGGGCGTGGGCGCCGACCACAGGTACATCTGCATGCGCGGCCGGGATCCATCGGGCGGCGTGGAGAAGTTCGCGTTGTTGGTGCCGGAGCCGTCCTGCGCCTCGGCGCGCACGTCGTCGTTGCCCAGGCCGCCGTGTCCGTAGTTGTTCACCTGGAAGTTGCCGGCCGCCTCGTCGAAGCCGTACTGGTACTGGACGTCGTGGATGAGGTTGTTCCAGTAGAAGAGGTTGGCCACGGCCGCGGGCCGGTAGGCGGCCGGCTCCTGGTTGAGATCGACCGGGAAATCGAAGTTGCGGCTGCTGCCGCCGTCGGGACTGGATCCGGCGTCGGGCGAGTTGTTCGCGTCGACGTCGGTGTAGGCGTGCACGTTGTTGCCCTGCGTGGTGTTGAACTCGGCGCCGGCCGCGCCGTTGGTGTCGTGCCAGCCGTGCGGCGAGGCCGCGGCGTTGGCCGGGTTGGTCACCAGCACGCGGCCGTCGGCGGGGGCCGCCGGCGTGGCGTGGCTCGGGCTCTCCACCGGCCGCGCATACACGCGGTATTGATCCGCCGCCGTCTGATCGAAGCGGGTCCACACGGTGCCGTCGGTGGCGTCGACGTTGAAGTCGAAGACGTGCTGCTCATCGAGCGTGTGGATCTCGAAGTTCCACACCAGCTGCACCACGCCGCGCCGTATCGGCAGCCACATCAGGCGCCCGTTGATCGGGGCGAGCGAGATCTCGCCGGGATCGACTGCCGCGGCGCTGGGCGCCCCGAGCGCGGAGTCGAGCGCGGCCGGCGGCGCCTCGAGGCGGATGCCGAGGTGCGCGGCGGCGTTGCCGACGGCCGTGGAGAGATCGATCGGAGGCTGCACGCCGGGGTCGAAGAAGGCATCCGTCGCGCTCACCGCCGCCGCGAGATTGGGCATGAAGGCGTTGTTCACGCTGAGGATGCGGCCCTCGCGGTTGACGTTCACCTGCAGCTGCGCGCCGTAGACCGGCAGCCCCTGGTGCAGCTGGCGCAGGTAGACGTGCGTGGCGCCGTTCACCTTCGAATGGACCACGTCGGTGACCTCGTAGCTGGCGAAGTCCTCGGGACTGAGGGCGAGGGAGGCGGCGTTCTCCTTGAGGTACTCCAGCGCGATCGTCATCGGGTCCTGGCCCGGCTGCTCCCCGGTGAGATAGCCGCCGTATCGCGACAACGAGCGCACCGCGCCGGTGAGATCGTCGTAGGTGACCGCCAGATCGGGGACCGCGCGCGCCATGTCCGCGACGGCGGACTCCTGCACGGGCTGCGGCATCTGACGGAAGCCGCGGTTGTAGGCGACGCGCGCGTCGAAGTGACGATCCGCGGTGTCGACCTGCGCGACGGCGGCTGCGCGCGGATCAGCCGTCAGCACGACACCCTCCGCAGCGCCGAGCACCAACGCGATCATGAACGCACGAGAGAGTTTCGCAGGCACGGTTGCCCGCCACCGCGGCCTGCGTCGGGGGACGGTCGTTGCAGCAGACATCGCGCAGGCTTCTCGCATGGGATCCCTCTTCCCGAGACTCTCGCGCTCCACGACGCGCCGCGGCGCCCTCGTCGCGAACATGAAGTCCCTCCGGAGTCACCGTCGAAGGGCGCCCGGCGGCGATCACGCGCCCGGCGGCTGGGCCTTCCGCTATCCCTGGCCTGATCTGAACCTAGGCACCGGCCGTGTCGAAGTCAAGGCGGCGCGGATTCTTCATCAGTGGGTGACGACGACCGCGAGCCTCACTACCGCCGGACACCGTACAAATAGAAAACTTGCCCTCCTCAGCCAGCATAGGGAGATTCCATCGGCGATTCTGCGACTTCTCCGCCAGTTTGCCGGCTGCCCTGGCGCCGGCCGTGGGCGGTGCGTGGCCCGCGTTGCCCGATGAACATGCGAGGATGGACGCGTGACTTCCCGCCCTGGCGCCAGCGAACCGCGTGGCGGCCGCATGTGCTTCATTGAATGACTTCCGCGCAAGGATCGTCGGCGTGTGCTTCGGGTGCCCGACGGAGTCTTTCGTGGACTTCAGTGAAGGGATCTGGAAAGATCGCCCGCGAACGAATCCTGCCGACATCGAAGGCGAGGCACCGCGGATGCTGACGCTGTATCAGTTCAGGTTCTCGCACTTCTGCGAGAAGGCGCGCTGGGCGCTGGACTACAAGGGCCTGCCCTACACGCCCCGGGACCTTCTGCCCGGACCGCACCGGCGCGTGGTGCTGCGGCTGGCGCGGAAATCCTCGGTCCCGCTGCTGATCGACGATGGCGGAATCGTCCAGGGCTCCACGGAGATCATCGATCACCTCGACAGCAAGTATCCGAAGCATCCGCTGACGCCCGCCGATCGATCGCAGGCGAAGGAGTCGCGCGAGTGGGAGGCGTATCTCGACGAGGAGATCGGCGTGCCGCTGCGTCTGTGGGGCTACTACCATCTGCTGCCCGACAGCCGGCTCGCACTGAAGGTCATGCTCGGCGGCGCGCCGTGGCACGCGCGGATCTACTATCCGCTGATCTTTCCGAAGGTGCGCGAGCGCATGTCGCGCTATCTGCACATCGACGCCGAATCCGCGCGGCAGGCCGAACAGCGCGTGGCGACGGCGCTCGCGCGCCTCGATGACGCCATCGCGAGCCGCCCGTACCTCGTGGGCGGACAGTTCACGCGGGCGGACCTGACGGCCTGCTCCCTGCTCGCGTCGTTGTGTCCGCCCGAGGGCGGCGCGCACACCGTTGCCCTGCCGAAGGCGATGGCTGACCTCGCCGAGGCGCACAGGGCACGGCCGTATGCACGGTGGGTGCGCAGGGTGCGCGCCGACCACCGCAGGCCAGGGCAGGCGGCGGGCAAGGCCGCGGCCTGAGGTCGCATGCGGCCCGGGACGACGCGTGGGGACCGACAGTGCAGCCTGCAGTGATGCCCTTCCGCGCGTCCCGTGCCCGTGCGCTATTTGACGTGCACCAACTTGTGCCGTTGGCGCACGTCCCGGCCGAGCAGTCCGACCCCACACTGGTCGCCTACGGTTTCGATGCAGATTATGTAATCGGGATCGTCGAATGACACCTGGGGCGCTTTGTTGCCCTGCTTCGCAAGCGCAAGAAGATGATCCGCGAGAGTGCACTCCACGTCGTGGCTGCCTATTTCATCGGCGTGACCGCGGCGCTCGCAACGGACATGGAAGGTGCCGCCGGGCATGCGCTCGAGCATGCCGGCGAGCAGCGGCCTGGCCTGATCCACGAGGGTGCCGATCTGGAATCGAAAAACGTGCTCCACCGGAATTGCCCGGCCCATCGCGTTCGTCCACGATTCGCCGGCCTCGGAGGCGCGGTGGACTTCCTCCAGGAAGGCACCGATGTCCGCGACCTGACCGAGCAGCACGTCCCTGAACGCGCTGCGCTGGAAGTGTCCAAGCCGGCGCAGCGCGCGAAGCAGCCTGCGCTCATCCCCGGGAACGGGAACTGCAGTCACGACGACGTTGAAGGAGTCCATCACCAGCACCTGTCGATCGACGCCGCCTGCGGCACCGGTGCAAGCGGGCCGCGGCATTGACTACTATACATAATGACGCTGCCCGACCATGCGCCGCTCCGTGACGCAGCGGCGAAGCGGGAGGTCGGCCGGCGGCGGCGCGGGATGGTGGGCGGCGGTGTCCGAACGGAGGGCGATCCGGTGATTCTTTCGTCAGTCGAGCTGGCCAGGAGCCGTGACGTCATTGACCAGATGCTGGAGCAGCTGGGATTGCAGACCTACCTCTTCGAGGTCGAGCCGCGAGAGGGGACGTGGGAGGTGCGCGTGGAATGCGCAACCGCGGAGGGAGAGTGGCAGTCGGTCACGATCCCCGTCGACCAGGCGCAACTCAAGGCCAGCCTGCATGACGGTGCGGCGCGCGAGGAGCTGATGGCCAGGCTGGCCTCGCACGTCGGTCCGTGCCGGCGCGGCGGTACGGACCAGGACAGGAGTCCCGGTTCCGCCTGATGGACGATGCGGCGTGCACGGCCTTTCTGCAGTGGGCCCTGCCGCAGATGCGCATGCGCTGGGCCGGCTACCGCAAGGTCCGCAAACAGGTGTGCAAGCGAATCGGCCGCTGGTTGCATGAGCTGGGTCTGAGCGATGCGGAGGCCTATCGAGGGTATCTCGCGCGGCATCCCTCGGAGTGGTCGACGCTGGACAGCCTCTGCCCGATCACCATCTCGAGGTTCTACCGCGACGCGGATGTGTTCGACCACCTCGAGCGCGACGTTCTGCCGTGGCTCGCGAGGCGCGCCGTGGCCGGCCGGTCGCCGCTGGTCCGTGCGTGGAGCATCGGCTGCAGCGGCGGCGAGGAGCCGTACACGCTTTCATTGATCTGGGATTTCTCCACCGCCTCCCAGGCGCCGGGCGTCGAGTTTGCCATCCTGGCAACCGAGGTGAGCGGGGAGGCGTTGGAGCGCGCGCGCAAGGCCTGCTACCCGGAGACCTGTCTGAGTACGTTGCCGCCCCGGTGGGTCGACTCGGCCTTCGAACGGGTGGACGGACGTTACTGCCTGCGCCCCCTGCATCGCAGTCGCGTCACATTCGCGCTCCAGGATATCCGTCAGGCCACCCCGGAGGACTGCTTCGACCTCATCCTCTGCCGGAATCTGGTCCTCACCTATTTCGAGGAGGATCTGCAGCGCGAGCTGCTGCCGCGGATCCTGGCAAGGCTGGCGCCGGGCGGGGCGTTCGTGATCGGCAGGAAGGAACGTCTCCCGGCAGGATTTCCGCCCGGTGCCGGACAGCCGCCGCTGGGCATCTACCGCGCGCCGTCGTGAGATCGAAGCCGAGACGCTTTCGCTCTTCACTCCCCGTACGACAGCGGCGGTTTTCACGCGAGGATTGCGAGTGCAAATGCAGAAACCAAGCCTGCTGATCACGGGCGTCAACGGACTCATCGGCGGTGTCCTTCGTGGAGCGCTTGCTGACGCCTACGAGGTGTACGGCCTGGACATCGACGGCCCGTTCTCGGATCGTGTCGCCGAGGCCGACATCACCGACTATGGCGAGCTGGCCGGGTTGTTTGAAAGGATCGGATCGGTGCGCTACCTGGTGCACCTCGCCGCCGAGACCGGCATCAGCGCGCCGTGGGACGCGATCCTCCGAACGAACATCGTCGGGGCGCGCAACGTCTACGAGGCGGCGAGGGCCTTCAGGGTCCAGCGGGTGGTGTTCGCCAGCTCGAACCACGTCACCGGCGCCTATGAAGGCATCGAGCCATCCAGCGGGCTGTACCTGCAGCACGAGCCCGAGCGCCTGACGGTGAAGCAAGCGGTCCGGCCCGACAGCGAATACGGCGTCAGCAAGGCCTTCGGCGAGGCCCTCGCGAGATATTATTGCGCGCGGTGGGGCGTGGAGTCCGTCTGCCTGCGCATCGGCAGCGTCCTGCGCGACGACGACCCCACCATCAATCCACGCTTCATCAAGACGTGGCTGAGTCATCGCGACCTCGTCCAGCTGGTGCGGAAGAGCCTCACCGCCAACGTTACCTTCGGGATCTATTACGGCATCTCCGGCAACCGCGGAGCGTTCTGGGACATCTCGAACGCGCGAGCGGAGCTCGACTACCACCCCCTGGACGATGCGTCCCGCTTCCAGCGCGGGTGAGCATCCGCCCCTGCAGACGGCATCGGGACTGCGGCTGTCCCGCCTTCGCTCCATGTCATATAGTGAGATCGTGCGGCAGGGCCCGATGAGTGCCGACGCAAGGACGCCCTGCCGAAGGAGGCCTTCATGCACATCGAAGCGTTCTCTTTTGGTTCGATTCGCATCGACGGCGTCACCTACCCGCACGACGTGGTGATCGACAGGGACCAGGTGCGCAAGCGCAAGAAGAAGCCCTCGAAGAGGTTCCGCGAGGCCTTTGGCCACACGCCGCTGTCCGTCGAGGAGGACATCCCGTGGAAATGCGAGCGTCTGGTGATCGGCACCGGTACCGGCGCCCTGCCCGTCATGGACGAGGTCAGGCGCGAGGCACAACGCCGCGGCGTCGAGCTGGTGATCCTGCCGACGTCGCAGGCGATTGCGGAACTCGAGGCGCACCCTGACCGGGCGAACGCGATACTGCACGTGACGTGCTAGGGATCGTGCGCCGAGACAGCCCCCTCGGCCCCTGCCTTCATGCGCTGTGTGCGCTCTTGGCGTGGTCCGCGGTAGCCGGAGAGACCACGATGAAGACGTCCGCAACTGTTTCGCTTCCGTCTCCAGCCGCCTCGGCAGACGCGCCGCTGCAGCGGCTGCTGATGCAGCGGCGATCCGTACGTTCCTTCAGCAATGCCTCGCTGTCCCTGGCCCAGCTCGGCCACCTGCTGTGGGCCGCGCAGGGCATCACCCATTCGGAAGGCCTGCGCGCCGCGCCATCCGCGGGGGCGCTCTATCCGCTGGAGCTCTACGCCGTCGTGGGTGCGGTGGAAGGCCTTAAGCCTGGCGTCTACCACTACCGGCCTGGTGAACATCAATTGATCAACGTCGCCGATGGCGACCGGCGCAAAGACCTGGTGCGCGCGGCGCACGGCCAGTCATGGATCGCGGAGGCGGCGGTGGTGATCGCATTCGGCGCGATCTACGAACGCACCACCCGCAAGTACGGCGAGCGCGGCGTGCGCTACGTGCACATGGAGGTGGGCTACGCGGGCGAGAACGTCCACCTGCAGGCATCGGCGTCGGGACTGGGCACCACTGTCGTCGGCGCCTTCGATGATGAGGATGTTGCGGCAGTGCTCGGCCTGCCGGCCGGCACGGAGCCGCTGGCGCTGATGCCGGTGGGATATCCCGACGGCGGCGACGACAGCGATTGAGTCGATCGTTGGCCGGCGGCGCTCCCCGCGCATCGTCCACCTCTGTCGAGTCGATCGATATCAACCCGTACTTGAGTCTGCAGGCAAAAGTGCTCCCCTTCCGGCTGGAGATCGATATCAGCCGGTCTGCCGCCTAACTCCCTAGATTCCCAAGCTCCGTCTGGAGCATCGGGCCGTCTCTGGCCGTACAAGCGATTCAGGGCTCTATAACAACTTGGAATCTGTTGACGGCAAGCCCGGTTAACTACAGTCGGGCGTGCGGTTTAGGGGGCCGTGCCGTCGTGAGCCGCACCGCACCATGGGCCAGGGATGGCCCCGACAAATGGCAGTATTGGGGCTATGGGCTAGGCTTAACGGCAAAGGGGGGGCATGAAATGGCCGAGGAAGAAGTCAAATCCCTAATCAATATCGACCTAGGCAATTTCTCGAAGCCTGCTACGGTCTTGATTCAGAAGATCTCGGACGCGATAGGGGCACTGTATCGACCGATGCACATAGTTCGCATCGCGACAGCAGAAGCCGAGGCCGCCAGGATATCCGCGCAAGCAGCAGTCGAAGTCTCCGAGATCCAACAGCGGGGCCTCGTTCGCATGATTGAGGAGCAAGGTCTACAGCAGGCGAACATCGAGCGCATCTCCGTATTGGCTCTACCCGATGTGAAGGATGACGCCAAACCCGAGAACATCGATTCGGATTGGTTAAGGTACTTCTTTGCGCAATCTCGAATTGTTTCCGGCTCAGAGATGCAGTCCCTATGGGCGCGGTTGCTTGCAGGGGAAGCGAATAGCCCTGGAAGCTTTTCTCGCCGCACACTTGCATTCGTATCAAGTCTTGATAAGCAGGACGCGGAGTTGTTCACGGCGTTGTGCAAATTCGCATGGATGATTCCGAATGAGACCCCTCTGATTTATGATCAAAACGAGTCTGTATATCAGGCCCACGGTCTAGGCTTTGATGCGCTGAATCATCTGGCAGCTGTTGGCTTGGTTACATACGAGCCAACGCCACTCGCCGGATTTGTACGCAATGTCCAGGACCGTGTTCTTAAGGTCAACTATTTTGACAAGCAGGTGATCATCGAATTGCCGACCACTGAAGGGTCGGCCTTCCCCATCGGTCAGATCTTGTTGACACGCATCGGCCAGGAACTCGCGCCAATCTCTGGTGCAACGCGGTCAGAGGAATTCTTCGAATATGTTCTCGCCCGATGGAGGAACAAAGGCTACCAAGTACGATGAACGATTAGACCTGGCGTGCTGGTACCCGTAAACCATTCGTCGATGCCAACCACGCAGTAGCTATGTTTGGACCGACCCTAATCGCTGGCTTACACTAGCGCAATGGGCTGGCACGAAGTCTACACAGAGATCAGGGACTATCTTCGCCAAGAGGGGGCGACGATCAAGAAGGCTCCCTTGACGTTTGTTCTGGCCGTGCTTCTGGGAGCCTACATTGGGTATCGGGTAGCTGATAAGTTTTACCAGCGAGATATCGCCTATTACAAGACGCGCGCTGAGGACTGCTCTGATGCCACCCAGAGCAGCAAAGAGTTTGACAGCATAAGCACCATCGTTAATACCAGTCCCACAGTAATCGGTAAATTCGAGACGAAGGGACTGCGCGAAATGACATGCGAGGTTTCTGTTTCGGGCCAAGCTTTATCCGCCCTTGATATTCTGGCGCGCCCCCACCCAGATGCCGACTTTCAATTGCTTTACACCGGCAGCGACTATCTATCACCGAGCGGCGATCTCCTCTCTACGAGACGCTCCGATGATCAAATGAATCCAGACCTCGCGAATACCCCTCCCGGCGCTCGCGGAACAATCAAGATGTCTGTGGGCGGATGGAACGCAATTCAGCTCAGGGCGAAGGCAAAACAAGATACCGCGAGCGTTGTGGTGCGCTGTACTGGAACTCGTTAGTCCTCTCACCAGTTATGCCGTAACACCCAAGACATCATGACCGATTGCGTCGCCTAATCCCCAGAAGTCCGATTAGGCTGCTACCGAGGAGCCACGCGGCAGCCGGGATCGGCACTGGAACCTCTGCAACATTGATATCAATCGTGTAGCTCCAACTGCCGCCTCCATCAGTGCCCCCAGGAAAACTGATCGCGAATCCCCTATGGTCGAAGATGTAGCTTCCGGATGCGCCTAACGGCAATCCGCTTGCAAACATGGGCTGTGGCGAAAAACTCAGCACATTGATGACCGTTGTCGCTAATGTAGGTGCATTCGGGGGTGTGGATGCGCGAATCTCGTAGTCTGTGGAAAGGGTGAATGCGTTAGCGTTTTGTGACGCGATACGGTAGGTGATGGAAGTAATGGCCTGTCCTGGCGCTAGGTCTAAAAGGAAATCGTCCGCATCCGATTGACCGCCTCCTCCGGCAGGTAGTGAGTATTCGCTCGTGCCGAATACTGAATTGACACCGATGGTCAGAAGAAGAATCTGTGAGCCGTCTAGGTCAGCACTAACGCCCTCGTTGTAGATCACCGCGGCGTTGGATCCTAGCGGCAAGAGCATTAATCCGGTCGCAACAGCAAAAACGGGTAGCCTTGATGGGAATTTCATGGCGCACCTCCTGTGTCTTGCGGGCCATTTGCAGTGTAGCCATTTGAATCACGGTAGCGAAACCCCTGCAAGTGTCATTACCGATCTGCCAATGAATTGACGCCCCTCCACACCGCCACCCACCCCGATCCGCCCGTAAACCTTCACGCGAAGGCTGACACGCGTGCCGTACGCCAGACACTGGGATGATGTATATCGCAGGCGAGTGCTTGCAGCACCGGCAAGTGGCTTGTGAAATGGCCGCGGTATCACGGAGCCTTTCTGTACATGTGCTGTGACGGTGTATCGGTTGCTTGCGCGGTCTCTAAGGTCCAACTTATCGCCGGCGTCTACTCTTCGCCTGGCACGCGCCCCGAAGGCGCTGCGCAACCAGTCAGAGGAAGGAGACAGACATGAACAATGACAGCCGTGCACTCATGGAGGTATTCGGCCCGGTCGTGTTGATACTGTTCCTGACCGCGACGGCCGTGTTCGTCACGGTGCCGTACGCGCTGCAGCGCCATCCCCTCGACGATGCGCCGCGGCAGAGCGCGGTGGTGGAGCCGGCGTTTCATTTGACCTGACGAGCGCCCACCGGCTCCATACTGTCCGCCGGAAGCCGCCGCGCGCGAAGGCAGGCCGGCCTCGTGGCGCGGCTGCGCCCTCCTTTGTCCTATACTCGCCTTGTATCGAAATCAGATGTGTGACTGCGCCCGGCCGCCGTGACGGCGGGGTGCTAACCCGCTCACAGGGACCCGTCATGTCACTACTGGCGATGCTGCAGACGGAGCACAGGAACCTCGCCAGGCTGCTCGAGGTGGCCGAGGGCGAGCTGCTCAAGATGCAGGAAGGACTCGCCTGCGATCGCGAGCTGTTGCGCGCCGTGGCCGAGTACTGGCGGGAGTATCCCGAGCAGTGCCATCACCCGAAGGAGGACCTGGTCCTCGCAAGGCTGCGGCAGCGCGGCGTCCTCGGCGAGGAGATGCAGGACGGTGTCAGCGGGGAGCACGAGGAACTGCGCCTGCTCAACGAGTCGCTGGCGCGCGCGCTCGGGAGCGTGGACGGCGAACAACCGGAGGAGCTCGAGGCGATTCTGCGCCAGTTCGTCGAACGCAACCGCGATCACATGCGCCACGAGGAGCGGTCGTTGTTCCCGGCGATGCGGCAGCATCTGGCCGAGGAGGACTGGGAGGACCTGGAGTTCGACCTCTTCGACCGCGAGGACCCGGTCTTCAAGGACGAGGTGGAAGGCCGCTATCGGATCCTCCTCGACGCGATCCTCGAGCTGGAGCAGAGGCACGCGGCGGAGGCACGCCAGCGGCTGGCGTCGGGTCAGCTCCGGCTCGGCGCCACGGAATGTCTCGTCGGCATCACCACCGTGGCGCAGTTCAACGAGCTCGCCGCTGCCGGGGGCCTGCCCGGCGACGCGCATCTGCGCGCGGGGCCCGGCAAGGGTTACGTGCTGGAGCGCGGCGGGACTCCGATCACGATCATTCCTACGGACGACGAGCAATGCGCCGCGTGGTGCGCCTGTTACTTTCTGCTCGGCGCCGATCGCGACTGATTAGGCAGGCTCGGAGTAAGTCCGTCCCGAACTTCTCCGAGCACGGTCGGCAAAGAGTGTGATTGCTGCCGACCTTCATCGTAGGGGCTTCATGGTAGATGGCCTGCGGCCATCGAGAATGTCGATGCATCCATGACCGCAGGAATCTCTGCCTTTTCCAGAGCTTCCTCAGCGAGTTGCAGGACAACCGGGCGCGTCCTGCGCGTTCCGGCGCTCAGGCATCCTGGCTCCGTGCTGCCTGTTCGTGCAGGGCGAGACGGGACTCCAGGCTTAGCAGCATCTCCCTGAGGCTGCGCCGCACGCCCTCCGGGTAACGGCGTTCCTGGGAGAAGCACAACAGCCCGTGCAGTGCGTTGATCTCGCGGCGCACCTCATGAGCGGAGTCGTCGATACTCGGGGCTTGTGGCATATTCGCGATCCCGACGGTGAGATTCAAGGTGCCAGTGATGTCACCACTGCGATGTTACCGGCCGATGATCGCGCCATAACAGGTTTATGACGCCGCGGCATCCTGCACTTCCGGGATGGCCTCGTTGCGTTTCGCCCGGAGCGGGTTTCGGACCTGCCAGATCAGCAAGACCGGAAGTCCGGTCGCCAGATCGCGCAGCCGGCGTAACATGGGCAACGCGAGACCCGCCGCGGCGGGCAGGCCGGCCAGCGTGCTACCGAGGACGTAGCCCGCTTCATGTGCCCCCAGCGATCCGGGGATGAAGCTGCCAGCATTGCGCATGGCCTGTCCCACCGCCTCGACGATGAGCGCGTCGCCTAAGCTGGCGTCCACACCCAGCAACCGCAGAGCCATCCACGTCTGCAACGCGCCACCGACCCACGCCGCGTAGTGCCATCCTGCCGCGCAGAGCAGCGAGCGCCGATCGCCGTAAAGCGCGCGCAGGGCGCTGTCCGTCGTCGTTGCCAGCCGCCTGGCGCCGTGCCCGCCGGCAATCGGTACCAGCCGGGCGCAAAGCTTCAACGCCGCCGCAAGCATGCCGCGCTGCAGGGCGATCAGGGCGCCGGTCAGCAGCATCGCAAACGCAGCGATACCGGCGAGCATGCCTGCCGCCTCCGGCAGGCCTCCCCGCATGGCGAGCGCACCGAGACCTATCGCAATGGAAAGCACCAGCGTCAGCACCGCAATGCTCATGTCTGCCAGCACGGAGGCATATGCGAGCGGGCGCGGCACCCGCGCGTGGCCGAGGGCGTGCGCGCGCAGCCATTCCCCGCCGAGCTGCGCGACGGGCAGTAGCTGGTTGATGGAGTCGGCGAGCAAGCGCAGCCAGTAGAGCAGAGGCCAGGGTCTATCGACCTGCCCGGCGCGCAGCAGTACGCGCCAACCCTGAGTGGAGAGGGCTACGAGCAGTAGCTGCGAGATGGGAACCGTCAGCATCGCCGGGCCGCCGCGTGCGACGAGATGCATCGGCTCGCGCCAGTCGATTTGCCACAGCATGATGGCCAGGGTGGCGGCCCCGGCGGCGAGCAGTAGACCCCTGGTCAGTATCTGCACTCGCCGCCGAGTCGCGCGCTCAGCGCTCCTCCTCATGCCACCGCCCCATCGGCGGCGCGCGCCAGGGCCGTGAACGGCGGGACTGCGCGGCTCGAGCGGCCCAGCCTGGACCAGATGGGCAGCAGATCTTCCTGCACGACATCCGCCCAGCTCGGCGAGTGTGCCTCGACGGTGGCGCGTGCGTTCTGGCCCATCCGCTCGCGCGTGGCGGGGGAATCAAGCATGGCGGCGACGGCGCGTGTCCATGCGGCCTGTGCGGAGCTGTGCAGCACGATGCCGTCGCGGCCGGGTTCGCGCACGAGGCGGGCGGGAGCGCCGCGCGCCGAGACAATGACAGGCAGCCCGGCGGCCATCGCCTCGATCACGACGTTGCCGACCGTTTCGATCTCGGAGGGGAACGCGAACAGGTCGGCGCTGGCCATGAGGCGCGCCAGGTCGGTCTGCGGCAGCGTGCCGGTCAGAGTAACTAGCGGTCCGAGGCGTTCTCGCGCGCTGCCGGCGCGTTGCCCGTCGCCGGCGAGAACGGCATGCGCGCGTCGGCCGCCGGTATTGTACCGGGCTACGGCCTCCACGACGGTCATGACCCGTTTGCTGTCGTCGATACGGCCCGCGAACAGCACCACGGGCATGTCGACCGGGATATTGAAGCGTGCCGCCAGCCATTCGCGGTCCCGCCAGCGGGGGTGGAAGCGGTCGCGATCGATACCGCGTCGGAGCATGCTCACGGCGGACGCCGGCAGGCGCCGGGTCACCCAGGCATGATCGACGGCATTCGAGACGAAGACGTGGTCGCTGGCCGTCAGCAGGCGCGCGACCGAGCGCGATTGCGCCTGCGCACTCCATTCCTGCACGCGCAGGCGCTGCAACAGCAGCCGGGTCAGCGCGTGGCGGGAACCAAGGAGATTGCGCACGGCGTCCTGCGTGTAGACGCGTGCCAGCGAGATGGCATCGGTGTGTATGGAGTAGACGAGGGCCTGGCCGCAGGTACGCGCCACGCGCGCCGCAGTCCTGCCGAATCCGAAGGCGCTGGTGATATGGAGCACGTGATGACGGGGGAGCCTTGCAGCCAGCTTCCGATGAAATCTCGTCAGGTCCGTGTGACCCCCGACCTGGCGCACGAAGCGCAGGCGCTCGCTCGCCAGCATCGGCGGCAGCAAGTGATAGCGGACGTGTCGGGCGATCGGGATCATTGCCTCGTGGCGGCCGAGGAAATAGACGGTGAGATCGACTTGCGGGTCGTTCATGGCGGCCACCGCCTCGGCGAACCGCTCCCAGGTCTTGACGTGACCGCCCGCGAGCGGCCCGTAGTCGAGGTCGACCAGCACTCCCACGGAGACGAGTCTGTCGTTGTCGGTCATGGCACGCCCATGCGCCTTCCGTCAGTGCGAGGGCGGGAATGCTATGAGCCGATTGTGAAGGGGGTTTGACGGCTGCATGAGGAGCTCGGATGCCAGCGACCAAGCCCGCGCGCGCATTGGCGCGGATGGTCACGGCACCGTAACGAGGCGGCTGGACACTCAAGGGATGTTCGGCGACGACATACTGATCCTCGCGCCGCACCCGGACGATGAGGTGGTGGGCTGCTGCGCGGCCATCGGGCGGGCCCGCGCGAGGCAGTGCCGTGTGCGCGTCGCGTTCCTGACCACCGGGGTACCGCCGCGCGACTCGATGTGGCGTTGGCAACGGGGAAGCGCCTACGAAAGGCGGCTCCGGCGCCGGCACGCCGAATCCTGCGCAGTCGCGTCCGAACTCGGCGTCGACGTCTGCCACCGCAGCGAGGTCCCCAGCCGCGAGCTTCGGCATCACATCGCGCAGACCGCGCGGACGGTCTGTGCCCTGCTGGAGGAAGTCCAGAGCCCGACGCTATGGGTTCCGGCCTACGAAGGCGGGCACCAGGATCACGACGTCGCCAACTTCATCGGCTCGCTGTTCGTCGTCAAATCGCAGGTCTGGGAGTTCAGCGAGTACAACTTCCGCGGTGGGAGAACGCGATCGCACGCCTTTCCGATCGACGACGGGCACGAGCGAGCTATCTTCCTGTCAGCCACGGAGGCCGAACGGAAGGCTAGGCTGCTCGCGCTCTATGAATCAGAGCGTGGCAATCTCGGCCATATCGGCACCCGCAGGGAGATCTTCCGTCCGCTGCCGGAGTACGACTACTCGCGGCCGCCGCACGCTGGACGGCTCTTCTATCAACGCTTTCAGTGGGCGCGCTGGCATCCGCGGGTCGATTCGACGCGACCGGAGGATGTCCGCGAGGCCATGCGCGCATCGACCTAGGACCCCGCAGCTGGCGAAGGCGATCAGCGCCATGCATGCGCTCCGGGCGCGGGCGTGTACGCTCGATGCGCTCGCGCGCGAGCCGGGGATGCCGTGCGCCCGCTGTGCGCTCTGGTCTCGCAGCTAGGTTGGGCAGGCCCCCGGCAAATACCCGAGCTGCTGGCGCATCAGTCTGGCGCAGCCGCTGCTGCGCTAGGGCAAGGTGGTGAAGGTGGTCGCGAGCGGGGTGGGTCACCAGAGCGCCTCGGCGCTGGCGCGCGCATTCACGGCCCGGGTGCGGATCTCGCCGACGACGTGGGCGAAGCGGGAGGCCTCCGGTCCCGAGGGCGACGGCGGACGAACGATGCGAGCCGGACGAGCCGAGGCGGAGGGATCGCGGAGCGCGGCGGGTGCGCGTCCGCTGGCGAGCACGGCGCGCAGGCGATGACTGTCCGTCGCCGCGGCCAGACCTTCCGCGTCCTCCCTGCTCCGGGCCTCGCGGCACGCGCGGGCGAGAAACAGGCCCGGGGCGGGTGTATGATGCCTGCGTGGTAAAAAGTTACACCGCTTCGGGAGGCCCCGGCCGCCGTGAAGGCTGACGACAGGCAGCACCTGGGCGAGACGCCCAAGGCGTTGGTGGCCGCGCTCGCGCGCGTGCTCCGGCCGCTCGTGCGCCTGTTGCTGCGCCACCAGTTCACCTATCCGATGTTCATCCGGCTGCTGAAGTCCGTCTACGTGGAGGTTGCGGCCAACGACTTCGCCCTGCCGGGCAAGGATCAGACCGACAGCCGCATCAGCCTGCTGACCGGCGTGCATCGCAAGGACGTCAAACGGCTGTGGCGCGGCAAGCGGGCGGTGGACATCGTGCCAGCGTCCGTGCCCCTGGGCTCGCAGCTCGTCGCGGTGTGGACGACGGCAAGGCGCTACCTGGACAAGCGCGGTCGTCCCCGTCCGCTGCCGAGACTCGCGGCAGGCCAGAGCGGGCCGTCCTTCGAGGAGCTGGTCGCCTCGGTCAACACGGACATACGGCCGCGCGTCGTGCTCGACGAGTGGCTGCGGCTGGGCGTGGCACGCCTCGACGAGGAGGATAACGTTTCTCTGGTCGTCGACGCGTTCGTGCCGGAGAAGGGGTTCGACGAGAAGGCGTTCTACTTCGGACAGAATCTCCACGATCACATCGCCAGCTGCGCGCACAACCTCTCGGGCTCCGGTCCGGCGATGATCGAGCGCAGCGTCGTCAGCGATGAGCTGAGCGAGGCGTCGGTCGCCGCGCTTGCCGAGCTGGCGCGCGAGCAGGGCATGCAGACGTTGCACGCGATCAGCCGGCGCGCCATCGAGCTCGAGCGGGAAGATGCGAAGCGGAAGTCGCCGCGGCAGCGCATCAGCTTCGGCATCTATTTCTACACCGAGCCGTCGAAACCGGAAGGCGAGTGATTTGAACGCGACGCTGACAGGTCGGCTCCTGCGTGCCGCGCGCTACGGCCTGCTGCTGGCCTGGCTCGCGCCCGGCGCGCACGCCGTCACGGTCTGCAGCGTCGGCATCGGCGGCACCGGCATTCAGCAGGATACCGGCACCGGCGGCACCGGCATCGAAGGTACCGGCACGGGCGGGACCGGCGTCAGTGCCGACGTGGGCGTCGGCGGCACCGGGATCGGTCGGGACACGGGCACGGGCGGAACCGGCCGCCAGGCCGACGTCGGCATCGGCGGCACCGGCATCGTCGGCGTGATCACCGGTTTCGGCAGCATCTGCGTCAACGGCATCGAGGTGGAATACGACCGCGCCACGCCGGTGCTCGAGAACGGATCCCCCGGCCAGGCCAGCGATTTGAAGGTCGGCCAGGTGGTCGAGGTGCTTGCCGCCGGCGGCGGCGAACGGGTCTTCGCCCGCCACATCCACGTGCAGGATGCCCTGCGCGGACCAGTCACGCGCGTGGATCGCGCGACGCGGCGGCTGGAGATCATGCATCGGCCCGTGCGCTGGGAGGCCGGGACCATCGCCGGCGAGCGCGGCCGCTCGCCGCTCGCGCTGGATCAGGTGCGGCCGGGCGATTTCCTGCGCGTGAGCGGATTCCACACCCCCGCGGGTGAGATCGTCGCCAGCCGGATCGATGCCGCCGCGCCAGGACCGGTGCGGGCGGTCGGTCCGGTCAGCGAGGTGCGCAACCGGCAGATTCGGATGCAGGAGCTGCCCGTGGAGCTCGGCCAGGCGGCGCGACTGTCGCCGCGGCAGGAGGTGATCGTGACCGGCCGCTGGCAGGGCGAGCGCATCGTGGATGCGCGCGTGGAAGAGCGTCCGAGCGTGCCGTTCGGCGGCCGGGCGGAGAGGGTGAGTCTGCAGGGCGCGCTGGGCGAGCGCCTCGCGGACGGCAGCTTCCGCTTCGGAAGCTCGCGCCTGACCGTCGGTACGGAGACGGACGTGCAGGGTCGCGGTCGCGACCAGTTGCGCACCGGCGATATCGTTCAGATCGACGGGCGCTTGTCCCGCGACAATTCGTTGCGCGCCGAGCGCGTGCTGGCCGGCGAGCGCCTGCCGCGCCCCGATCGCTCGCGCCGCGAGGAAGGAGACGACCGACTGCATCCGGAGCAGGACGCGGGCGGCCCCGGGGAATCCGCCGAGAAGTCGGGCGGCGACCGCGACGGCGGCCCGGACGCGGGCGCCGAGCGCGACGAGGACGCGGATGAGGGCGCCGGCGAGCGGGATCGTTCCGAAGCGGAGAGGCCGGAGCAGGACGGCGGCGACCGTGGCGAGGAGGGCGCACGCGACGGCATGGAGAAGATCGAGCGCATCGAGATCGAGAAGCCGGAGACGATCGAAAAGATCGAGAAGTTCGAGCGGGAACGCCCCGAGAAGGTCGAGAAGGTGGAACGGCCCGAGAAGATCGAAAAGGTCGAGAAGATCGAAATAGAACGCGTCGAGAAGGTGGAACGGCCGGAGCACAGCGACCGCGATCGCTGAGCGGCGCCCCGCATCGGGCACCACGGAGGTGCTGCCGCCTTAGAACGGCGAATAGAATCCGTAGATGATCGAAAGCCCGCCCACGAGCTCCGGACTGCCATTGGTGAAGCCGGTGCCCAGCGTCCCGGTCAGGGACAATCCATCGCTGGAACGCCAGTTGAGGTAGCCCGTCAGGTCCCAGGCGTCCTCGGAGAACTCGGAGGAAGCCTGCGTGTAGTCCACCGAGATCCCCGACAGCCACACCCTAGTAAGCCGGTATTCCGCGCCGAAGGATCCGAGGAGGATGTCATTCAGCTCCAGCCCGGTGCTGTCCCCGTCACCAGGCTCGATGTCGCCCTTGAAGGTGTAGCCGACGCCGCCCAACAGGGCGAACTTCCCGATCGGCTCGTAGAGGTCGACGCGCAGGGTGTAATCGTAGGCGCCGGTGCCGAGGCCGTCGTCCTCATCGGCCGTGGGAAACTTGATCTTCGCGCCCACGTCGACATAGGGCATGCCAGGGGCGAAAGGATCGAAGCCGTAGGAGACGGCGAACGTCACGTCGCCGGGACCGGAGACCGTCTCGCGCGTAGCCGTCTGCGTCCCGGGCGTGTTGACGACGGTGCGTGTCGTCACGCTGCAATCGTCGCTTTCGCTCTCGTTCTCCGTCTCGTCGTCGTCCCCGTCATCGTCGCCCTCCAGCTCGTCGGACGAGCGCAGGCAGTCGCCGCTTACCTCGTCGACGACGACGCGCTCGCCGCCGCTGCTGACGACATTGCCCGGACCCGTCGACACGATGTAGGGCACCTTCAGCTTGAACCGCCAGTTGGCGTACGAATAGCCGACGGAGAAAGGGACATACCAGTCGTTGGTGTCGCCGAGCGAGCTGCCATAGTCGCCGCTGCTGTATTCGAATCCGGCGCCGACGGTTATCCAGCCCGGTTCCCGTTCCAGGTTGCGCTCGATCTCATCGGCGTGGCCGCCTGCCGTCAGGATCACCGCGACTGCCGTCGCCAGCGCTTTGTCACCGCGTCTCATCGCTTCCCCGGACGGACCCGCTCTGGTTCTCCACGGCGCGCAGTATATCGGGGCAAAACCGTCGCGTTAAGTACGATGCTGTCCGCTGCGGACGGGAAGACTCACTCCGCGCCGCACGGGAGGTGCGGCATGTGTGCGCGCGTCGCCCTGCTCTGACCTCGCAGTCCTCGCAGCGATCGATGTGACGGTGCGCCGCAGGACATGGACCGGCAGGTCTCCTCTCCCGCCGGGTCTTGCGGAAGCTTTGCGTCTTGCAGAGCTTCCTTAAGACTTCCCTAACCTTGGAACAGGTCCGGTTTGACGTGGGTATTTTTCCCACCTATCATTTACGCCAATGTCGAGTCCGCCTTTTCCCGAACCGAGGTGGGCCCAATGCGGCGAAAGGGCGGCCTCGGCGACCTCGACAGGACGGTGACTGCCCGCCCTGGGCGGGATTCCAAGCGCAGAAGATATCAAGGGGTACTGAAATGAAACTTAGTCGACTGAAGCAACTCGCCGTTGTCCTCTCGTTCGCCGCGGCCGGCGCCCTGCTGCCACAGGCTGCGCTGGCGGGGCATGAGCACGGCGCCTGCATGGATCGCGACGACGACAACGATCGCATCCTGGATTCCAGGGACTACGACGACGACAACGACGGCATCCCGGACTCGCGGGACTACGACGACGACCGCGACGGCCTGCAGGATTCCAGGGACTACGACGATGACAACGACGGCCTCGCGGACTCGAGGGACTACGAGGACAACGACGGCGACAACGATGGCAAGCCGGATTTTCGCGACACGGACGACGACAACGACAGGATCCTCGACGTCAAGGACACCGACGACGACAACGACCGCATAGCGGACGCGAAGGACTGCTCCGACAACGACGACGACAACGACGGCATCACCGATTACAGCGACCGGGACGATGACAACGACAAGGTCGCCGACACCGGTGACATCGACGACGACAACGACGGTTACTCCGACGTGCAGGAGGCGATGAACGACCTGGACGACGACGACGACGGCGTCACGGACTCCAGGGATCTCGACGACGACAACGACGGCGTCGCGGACTCCAAGGACCTCGACGACGACAACGACGGCATCCCCGACGCCAGCGACGGCGACGACGACAACGACGGCATCCCCGACGCCAGCGACGGCGACGACGACAACGACGGCGTCAGCGACGATCGTGACGGTGTTGCCGACCGCTCAGACCGGGATGGTGACGGCATCGTCGATGCCAGCGACAAGGACGAGGACAACGATGGCGTGAGCGACGACAGCGACAACGACAAGGACGACGACGGTGTCGACGACTCGAGCGACAGCGACGACGACAACGATGGCCAGGATGACAGCTCCGACAGCGGCCAGAGCTAGCGGGGCTCCCAGGCGATAAGCGACGTGGCTACACTCGGCCGGGGCCTCGGCAGATGCCCCCTGGGAAGGGGGTAACTCTCTGCACCGAGCCCCGGCCGACGTGAAGTTGTACTCATTCGACGCCGGGGCCCGGCCAAGAGGTGCCGGCGGTCCCGTTCAGGAGGGGCGCAGCTCGAACACCGGCCGCTCCGGATGGCCGAGGCGATAGACGTAGTGCTCGTCCTCGATCCGATACAACGGTTGCGTCGCGATCATGGTTTCGTAGATGAAGCGCCCGCATATTTCATAGACGGGGTGCGGCGAGGTTTCGGGGCGGAAGACATGGGCGCCGCGGATCTCGTACTCGCGTGCGCCGGTCTCCAGGCTGCACAGTTTCATGCCGTCGTAGCGGTTTTTGTTCATGCGTTCCCCCCTATGGCCCGGATCGGATGAGGCGGGTCGTACGATTTCTGGCTGATTGGCACCGGCTTGTTCCGGCAGTCGCGAGGGCCTGCTCCCCTTGCCCTCGCGGCCAATTCTAACGGCGGCTCGGTGCGCATGGGTAGCAATAAGATTCATCCGCGAATGTCCATTGCACAACCCCACGCTTTTGAATAGGTTGCCAGGCGTACTTACGGCAACGTTGCTGATGCAGCGCTGATCCTCTTGAAATGCCGCTGGCGGCACGCCCGGAGGCAATATGCCGCGCCCGGCCGGTTGCTCGCGGCCGACGAGCGGCCACGCCCCGCCTGCGGGGCTGATCCGGATCGGTTTCACTTCGCGACAGTCGCCGGAAGGTCATGATTCACGCGCCATGCTGCCTGATTTGAAGGGCGCGGGATCTGGCGCGGAGGTTTCCCCGAGTTCCGCCGCATAGCCAACGCGACGTGATGCGCTGCCGCGCGAGTACCGCCGCCTGAATCGCATAGACGAAGGCATGGGCACGGCGGTGACCGTCCAGGCGATGGTATACGGCAACGGCGGGAGTGCCTCTGGCTCCGGCGTGGGATTCACCCGCAATCCGGCCACGGGCGAAAGGCAGCTTTACGTGGATTTTCTGCTCAATGCGCAGGGGGAGGACGTCGTCTCCGGCCGCCGCAGCATCGACGCCGGCATGGACATCGATACGCTCCTGCCAGCTGCCGCGGCGGAACTGCGGCAGTTCGCGCAGATCCTCGAGCGGCATTTCAGGGATCTGCAGGACTTCGAGTTTACCATCGAAGACGGGCGGGTCTATTTGCTGCAGACGCGATCCGGTCAACGCACGCCATGGGCCGCGTTGCACGTGGCCGTGGACCTCGTGCGCGAGGGACTCATCGACGTGGATACGGCGTTGCGGCGTCTCGACGGTTACGACATCGAGGCCATCTCGCGCTCACGCCTCGTGGTCGCAGACGGCCAGACCCTGTTGGCGCGCGCCACCTCGGCCGGCGTCGGGGCAGCGGTCGGTCCCATCGCGCTGGACGTCGAGGCGGCGCGGAGATCCGTGGCGCAGGGGCGGCCGCCGGTGCTCCTGCGTGAGGAGATCTCCACCGACGACATCGCCGCGCTGGCGCTGTGCGCCGGCGTGCTCACGGCGGCGGGAGGCAGGACGTCGCATGCGGCGGTGGTGGCGCGCCAGCTTGGCAAGGTGTGCCTGGTCGGATGTCGCACGCTGCGGATCGATCTCGCGCGCCGGTGCGCCGCCTTTGGCGAGATTTCGCTGACGGAAGGCGATGTGATCTCCCTGGATGGCGATGGCGGCCGCGTCTTCCGCGGCGCGGTGGGCTTTGAAACGGAGTTGCCCGTGGAAGCTCTCGCGGAGATAAGCCGTTGGCGTTTCACGCGTTGAGGCCCCGCCTGTCCGTCGATTGAACGCACCCGGGCGTCCGGTCGGCCTTGGCTGGTACACAACTTGCTCGTAGGGGCGACACAATCCCACTGCCGGACGCGACGTGTTACCGGAGACCACCCACCTGACGACGGCCGACAGCACGCGCGGCGCGGAGCCTCTCCGCGCGCCACGCGCGATCTCCCTCGCCGACGCGCCGGAGCGCGCGCGCCAGGACCAGGATCTCCTGCACAAGCTTTCGCAGCAGGTGCCGGGCGTCATCTACCAGTTCCGGCTGTATCCCGACGGGCGCTCCTGTTTCCCTTACGCCAGCGAGGCCATACGCGAGATCTACGAGGTCACGCCGGAGCAGGTGCGCGAGGATGCCTCGGCGGTCTACGCGTTGCTGCACCCGGAGGACTGCGCCGGCGTGGTCGCCTCGATACAGGAATCCGCATCCAAACTGACACCCTGGCGGTACGACTATCGGGTCATTCTACCGAGGCAGGGCACACGTTGGCGCCGTGGCGACGCGCGCCCCGAGCGGCTCGATGACGGCAGCGTGCTGTGGCATGGCTTCATCACCGACATAACGGATCAGAAGAAGGTCGAGCAGGAGCTGCGCGACAGCCAGATGCGTTACCGCCTGGTTCTCGAGGCGACGCACGATCGCATGTGGGTATGGGACATCGCCACGGACGCAATGCAGTGGCCCCGAAGCGCCAAAGACTCCTCGGCTCTCGGCGCCGCGGAGCTCGATACCCATGCCGCGTTTCGCCGTCGCGTTCATCCCGACGATCGCGCCAGTTACGATGCATCCATCAAGGCGGCCCTCGTAGGCGGCGAGGACGGATGGGAGTGTGAGTTCCGGCTGCGCCGCGCCGACGGCACGTACGACTGGGTGCACGGCCGCGGCCGCGTGGTGCGCGACGAGCAGGGTAGGGCGGCCCAGATGATCGGCGCCACCGTGGACATCACCGGCCGCAAGAATACCGGGGAGGCGTTGCGCGAGCGCGAGCAGCGCTGGCTGCTGGCGCTGGAGGGATCCAACACCGGGGCCTGGGACTGGGACGTCCCGAGCGCAACGGTGATCTATGCCCGGCGCTGGAAGCACATCCTCGGCTACGAGGAGGACGAGGTCGGCAACACCCTGGAGGACTGGGAGCGGCTGGTGCATCCAGACGACCTGGATGCCGCGCGGCGCGCCGTCGAGGCGATTGCCAGCGGTCGGACCAGCGAGTATCAGACCGAACACCGCCTGCTCTGCAAGGACGGAAGCTGGAAATGGACCGCGGATCGCGGCACCACTATCGAGCGGCTGCCGGACGGCAGGCCCAAGCGCGTCGTCGGCGCCCTCATCGACATCTCCGATCGCAAACAGGCCGAGGCCGATCGCGCGCACCTGCAATCGCAACTCATGCAGGCGCAGAAGATGGAGGCGATTGGACAGCTGACCGGCGGCATCGCGCACGACTTCAACAACATCCTCGGCATCATCATGGGCAACGTCGACCTGGCGATGATGCATGCCAGATCCGATCACGGCGCCTCCGTGATCGAGTATCTCGCGGGCATACAGGAGGCTGGAGAACGCGCGCGCGATCTGGTGAAGAAGATGCTCGTGTTCAGCCGCCGCCGGGGGGACTCGGACGCCAAGCCGATCGCGTTGCAGGGGATCGTGACCGAGGTGAAGACCATCCTGGCGCGGACCTTCCCGTCCGGCATCCAGATCGCCGAGCACATCGACCCGGACGCACCCCTGGTGCGCATCGACCCGACCGACATACACCAGGCGCTGCTCAACCTGGCGATCAACGCCCGTGACGCGATCGGCGAGCACGGCAGGATCGACGTGACGCTGCGGTACCGGCGCAAGACGGCCGAGCTCTGCAGCGCCTGCCGCGACGACGTCCGCGGGGAGTACGTCGAGCTCACCGTGTCGGATACCGGCGCCGGGATCGCTGCGGAGGACCAGGCGCGGATCTTCGAGCCGTTCTTCACCACCAAGGAGATGGGCAAAGGCTCCGGCATGGGCCTGTCCATGGTGCACGGGATCGTGCACAAGGCCGGCGGACACATCCTGGTCGACACGGTGCCGGGCGCGGGCACCTCAGTGCGTATGCTCTTCGTCCCGGCGGCGGAAGGTACGGGGGAGGAAGCCTTGCCGAAGGCGCGCCGGACGCTTACGCGCGCCGCCACCGGTCGCCGCGTGCTGCTGGTCGACGACGAGCCGGCATTGGCAACGATCCTCGCCAGAACCCTGGAGAACGCGGGCTACCGGGTCAGGGTCTTCACCGACAGCGAAGAGGCGTTGCAGACCTTCCGTGCCGCGCCGGACGATTACGACGTGCTCGTGACCGATCAGACGATGCCGGGACTGAGCGGCGACAAGCTCGCCTGTGCCGTCATGGAAGAGAAGCCGGGCATCCCGGTCATCCTGTGCACGGGCTTCAGCAGCAAGATCGACGAAGAGACGGCCATCGCGCTCGGGATCACCCGGTTTCTTCCCAAGCCGGTTTCGACCATTCAGTTGATACAGGCCGTGCACCAGGCGCTCACGACCGCGCCGGAGCAGAACGGCGACTCATCCCTACCAGACGGAGCGCATCCGGGCTGATTGGTCGTTCCGCGCTGTACGGTTCATCACCAGCACGCCTTCATCGCGGTTCGAGATCGTTGCCGCCCAATCGTCGGGCGATCGCCTTCTGTTCGGCGCGACACATCTTTGACGATAGCGCAAGCTTGTCCATCCTCGTCGTGACAACACGTTGACGTTGTCCCTTAGCAAAAACTGATCAGTGCTGAATGATTGATCCTGGTCAACCGCGCGCGCTTATCCTCGCTGATAGTCCCATCTCGACGGCGTGCATGCGTCGCTATATGCAGTTGTGGTTAGTGCCGAATGAGGCAGCCATGTCGAAGTCGACGCCGGCTATTACGGGCGGCGGAAAGAGCGGTTCGAGCAACGGTGCTCCGCCGGATCCGGTGCCTCGATATCCGATGGGAGAAAAGGAGCATGCTGCATTCGAATAATCGTCACGACCGCAGGCGCGCGCGTCGCCCGGTAACAGGAGAGTGGACTCTTCCCGGTCGTATCCTCAGCGCACATGTCAGAAGGCGACGCGTGAGGTTTGCAATGGCGGCCGCGCTCTCGGCGGCGCTGTTGCCGACGGCCGGCGCGAGCGCGCTCACGATCGACTGGACGACGGTGGTCAACAACGGTGTCCTCGCGCCCGGATCGACCACCGCAGAATTCTTCAGCTACAACCAGCCGTCGGTGAACGACTTCGGACTGGTCGTCTTCCGCGCCCGGGCGAGGCCGGATACGGGCGGTGGCGGCGGCGCGCCGATCCGCGGCATCTACGTGCGCGACATGGGCACCGCCGGCAGTTCGATCGTTGCGGTGGCGGAAGTCGACGATACGGTGCCGCAACCGAACAATCTCGGGGCGGAGTTCAACGAGTTCCCGGCCTTTCCGCGCATCGACAGCGGCTCCAGCATGATTGCCACCCGCGGCCAGACGACGCCGGTGTGGGAATATACGCTGCCCGATCTGACGGAAACACGGGTCGGTACCGCCGGGATCTTCACCACCAGCACGCCGCTGCTGGGGGGCGCCAACCTCATCACCGGCGTCAACCAACTCGGCGCCGTGCCGGGTTTCGAGGAGTTCAGCGTCCCAGACGCGCCCGCGGCCACCAAGTTCGATCAGTTCCCCGGTGCTGCCTCGGCCAGCGACGGCAAGTACATCGCGTTCAAGGGCAACTACCAGGATGGGGTCGGGAAGACCGGCGTCTATTTCCGCGACGTCACTCTGGCGGATTCCCCGGTGATCGCCATTGCCGACACGAGCACCGATATTCCCGGTGGCGGAGGCGCCAAGTTCGGATCCACCGCGCCGCCCAGCGCCGCCAACGGCAAGATGGTCTTCACCGGGCTGGACAACGAGGAGGCGCCGACCAAGGGCGGCATCTACCTGGCGCCGCTGCAGCCGAACGCCCCGCTCACGACGCTGGTCTCCATCGGCGCAACGGAAGTGCCGGGGCAACCCGGGCAGACGCTGAACCGGGTCGGCGAGGGATTGTCCTTCGACGGCCGATACGTGGCCTTCTGGGGCGCCTGGGGCACGGAGACGCGCAGCATCACCCTGGCCTGCCCGACCGACGGTAACGCGGCGGCGGCGTGCGCCTTACAGTATCCAACCGGGTTCCAGACCTCGGTTCCCGTCAATCAGGGCATCTTCCGCATCGATACGCAGACGGGACAACTCACGTTGGTCGCCAAGACCGATCCGGCCGACCCGGACGGGTTCGATGACTTCCTGTACTGGACGTTCTCCGGGGCGGTCGAGGGCGGAGGCGGAGAGGGCGATGCCGAGCCGCCGCGCTGGCGATCCTCGGCCTTTGCGGCGCTCGATGGCGAGCGTGTGGCCTTCAAGGGCACCAAGATTGATGAGTCCGAGGTCGTCGGCATCTACGGGCTGTTCGGTGATGCAATCCGCTGTTCACCCTGCTCGACACGACGATGTTGGGTACGGTACTCGATGACGACGCCCCCGTTGCGTCCTACATCCTCACCATGGGTATCGAGCGCGACGGCTTCCGCAATGGCTGGCTCACGATCAACGCCAGCATGCTATACGTTGACCCGGACGAGCCGGAGAATTCGGTAGGCTGGGCAGGGATCTACATCACCCAGGTGCCCGTGCCGGTTCCGGCGGCGCTGTGGCTGCTGGGCGGCAGTCTGCTTGGCCTCGTTGGAATGGCGCGCCGCAAGTCATCGTAGACACATCTCCGATCCGCGTGGCCGATGTCGCTTGCCGTGTGCAGGCGCGCATCGATGGTGCACGGCGTGGCGGCTCGGTAACCGGGCAGGCTCTGTCGACCCGATTGCCCTCCTGATTTTTGCCGACACAAACGCTCTCTAGGGACGCTTTGCGAAAGGCAGAGCTAACTGCGGTGCACGGATGCACCGCCATGATCGATGGCCGCGGGCAATTGAGAATTAAGGTCGGCACGAATCACACTTCTTTCTTGCCGGCCTTACTCTGAGAACTCCAGGATGGACTTTTTCGGAGCTTCCCCAGGCATGCATCGGCGTTGGGCTCGCGAGCCACTTGCGCCCGAATGCGTGACGTTTCGCCAATTCGAAGAGTTACATGTATGCTATTGAAAGGCTGATGAGATTCTATTGGACGGGAATCCGGGCCGTACTGGTGCTGCTGACAGCGGCGCCGGGCGTCGCTTTCGCTGAGCCGGACTTCAGGCCTTATCTGCATTTCCACTACGGCAAGGCCCTCTACACGCAGCCCGATGACACTCCCGGGCTCGAACTCGAGACTCCCTCCGAAGAGCCGGCGCTGGGCACGGGTTTCGGCGTCGAGTTCGGACGCCACTGGGCCTTCGAGTATTCGCTGGACTACGTCAAGACCAATCTGCGCGAGGCCGATGGATCCAAGGCGGGCGATTACTCCACCGCGGTCATGCTCGGCCAGATCATGTACCGCCATCCGCTGTGGAACGATCGGCTGGTCCCATTCGCGATGGCGGGCGGCGGCGTGGGGCTGGGTGAGTTCAGCGGCCGCGAGGACTTCACGTTCGACGGCGGCGGCAGCGATTACGACGCGTTGGGTGTGTTCGGCGGCGGTTTCGACTACTTCCTCGTTGACAACATCGCGCTGACGGCGCAGGCGAAGTACTACTTCGGGCTCGATCCGAGCGTGCGCCTCGGGGCGCACCGGCCGGAGCTGTCGAACGACCAGGTCGTGCTCAGCGGCGGCCTGCGCGTCTACCTCGACAGCCTCGGCGCGGGGGAGCGCGCGCGGGCCTCGCGTTCCGATCCCGGCCGCGACAGCGACGAGATGCGCGGTTACCTCGCGCTGCGCGCCGGCAAGGGCTATTTCACCGATCGGCACACGATCCCGGGGATCGCGATCGAACGCACTTCGGGGCCGCTCGGCAACGGCGCGCTCGGCGTGAACTTCAACCGCTATCTCGGCGCGGAGCTCGCCATCGAGCTCTCGCGCGCGCAGATCACCTCCAGCACGCTTGGCAGCGTCACCGGCTACCCGGTCTACACGGGCGCGATCCTGGGCCGGGCGCGCTACCCGATGTTCGACGATCGCTTCAGCCCCTACGTGCTCGCCGGCGTCGGCGTCGGCTTCGGCGAGACTGGCGACCGCGATCAGCCGTTCTCGGTGACCGGATTCGGCGGCGACAACGACATGTCCGGAGTGTTCGTGCTGGGCGGCGGCGCGGAGTACTTCATCCAGAAGAACGTGGCCGTGGGCCTCGAGGTGAAATACACCACGCTGTTCGAAACCGAGGTCACGGTCAACGGGCGACCGGGCGAGCTCTCCCCCGACTACGTGTCGATCTCCGCGGGCCTGCGCATCTTCTACCCGTAGCCCGTCTCACCAAAAAGGTGTCCGACACCCTCTTCAGTAACGGGGTCAGGCGCCCGCCGTCGTTCTAACGACGCCGAAACGGCTGCCGGGCAGGCGGGCGCGCCAGCGGATTCTCGTCCTTGTGCCGGAAATTGATGCGAGCCTTGCTGAGATCGTAGGGCGACATCTCGAGGCTTACCTTGTCGCCGGTGAGGATGCGGATCCTGTGCTTCTTCATCTTGCCGGCGACGTACGCCATCACGACGTGGCCGTTGTCCAGCTTCACGCGGAAGCGCGTGTCGGGAATCACCTCGCTGACGGTGCCGTCCATCTCTATCATCGCTTCTTTCGCCATAAAAAGTGTCTCCGGCGCCGGACCGCATTGCGATCGGCGCTCTCAACGGTGCAAATGCCTGGGTGGGCGCGGGGCAGCCGATGCCGCCCCCGCGCGAGGAACTGCAGCGGCCGTCAGACCGCCTTCAGATTCACGGCCGAGGACTTGCCGTTCTGTCCCTGCTCGATGTCGTAGGAGAGCTTCTGGTTCTCGGTGATGCTGCCGAGGCCGGCGCGCTCGACCGCCGAGATGTGCACGAAGACGTCCTTGGACTTGTCTTCAGGCTGAATGAAGCCGTACCCCTTGGCGGCATTGAAGAACTTGACGGTACCGATAGGCATGTGGTGTCTCCATCGATGGTCGCCGCGCACGAGAGTATGCGCGGCATCAAATTATCAATGGGAGAGAACCAGTGGCGGCGTCCCGAAAGGACTACTGCGGACTGACCCAATTCGAATTCGACCGCCTCACTATGCTGGCTGCCGGCGCGGTTGGCAAGCATTACGGGAGGCCCGATGCGCGGCCAGGGCCGCCGGCCGCGTCCGCGAGAGCTGCGCAGGGGATGCGGACGCGCGGGTGCCCGAGGATCGTCCGCCGCCCACGGCCCCGCAGTCCCTACGTACCGCAAGATACGTCCGTTCGGGGCGACAGGGATCCGAGTGCCGGGACACGGGGTCGCGACATCCGTCGTCGGGATTCCGACGGGCCCTGCCGGGCACGTGTGCTCCTCAATCTGACCCCGCTCGCTGGGCAACTGCCCGTTTCTGCTCGTATTTCTCACTTCGCCGCCGGCGGGAGGCGGGACGTGACGCGCGCTCCTGAGTCCGATTCGGAACAGGCACGCCGGCTGCATGTGTCCGCCCGGGAGCCGTGATACTCGCGGCGAGGTGTCAGGCAGATGTGCATGCAGAGGTGCGCGATGGTGCGGGCGGTGAGGCGGCGGATGGCCGTGAAGTTTCTGGCCGGCGTGGTGGCGCTGGCGCTCTACTTCATGGGCGCGCTCGACACCCCGCGGCTCGAGGACGCTGCGCAGGTGCACTACGCTGCCACGGCACGCGCTCCCTCCGGCGGCGCCACGCCGGCGGACGGCTGAGTCCCGCGCCGATCCTCTAAGCCCGGGCACTGCCGCCGTCACGCAGGGCGCGCAGGTGCCGCCCCGCCAGGTAGCCGGAGACCGCGCCGGCGTCGAGTTCCGTCCCCGCAAGCCCGACGTATCCGTCAGGACGCAGCAGGTAGTAGGCCGGCCCGTCGATCCTCGCGCGTGCCAGCTCCCTCTCGTTGTCCGCGTCGGCGGGCACCGCATGGATCTGGACCAGGTCGTCGTAGCCGGCCGCCGTCCCGGCCGGAACCGGTTGCCCGAACACCAGCAGGTGGAAGTGCAGATCATCGAGCTGCCGGTACAGGTCGTCGGCCGCGCCGGACGCCCGCAGCTTCAACCTCAGCCACGGGAAGCGATCGCCGGCCACGGGGGCGCCGTTCCTCAGGCCGGCATGGGTCCGGGACAACGGGCTGCGCGGGTAGCGCACTCCGATCTGCGAGACCGTCCTGAAGGCGAGCCGGCGCACCGCTCCGATGCTCATCGCCGCGGCCGCGAGTCTGGCCATGACGCGCGTGCGCAGAAGGCTCGCGATGCGGCTGTCGGAGACCACCAGCGTGAACACCTGGTCGGTGGTCTGCAGCAGGCGGCGCGCGACCGGCAGCCGTTCCTGCTCGTAGGAGTCGAGCAGCCCGCCATCGGCGCGGCCGCCGAGCACGAGGGCGAGCTTCCACGCGAGGTTGTAGGCATCCTGCAGCCCGGTATTCATGCCCTGCGCGCCCACGGGGCTGTGGATGTGGGCGGCGTCGCCGAGCAGGAAGCAGCGCCGATCGCGGAATCGCTCCGCGGCACGGTGATGAATGCGGTAGGTGGACAACCAGCTGCAATGGTGGAACTCGAGCGCGGTGCCGGCCTCCTGTCGGATCGCCGGGATCACCTCTTCGAAGGCCAGATCCTCGTGCGAGCGCAGATGACGGGGCAGAATGCCGATCACACGCCACCGGTCGGTCCCGCGCATCGGGAAGAACAGATGGAACCCGTTCCGCCACAGGTAGACGTTGAGCTCACCCGGCTTCATGGGCCCGGTCGCCACGGTATCCGCGACGAAGAAGACCTGCTCGTACGGAGCGCCGGGAAAACCGATGCCGTTGAACTCGCGCACGGCGCTGCGCGCGCCGTCGCATCCCGCCACCCACGCCGCCTCGAGCTCCCTCGTGCTCCCGTCCGGCTGCCGGAGCGTGACCTCTACCCGGTCGGCGAGTTGTCGCAGGGCGATGAGCTCGGTGTTCCACTGCACGTCCACGTCCCAGTCGCGCAGCCTTGCGCCCATGATCCGCTCGTTGTCGTCCTGCCCGAGCATCAGCACGAACGGGTAGGGGCTGAGCTCCCGGCCGATGTCGCCCAGCGGGATCCGCGCCGTCCACCGGCCGTTGGCCCACAGGTTGGCGCCGCCGACCAGGAATCCGAGTGCGAGCGCCTCGTCGATGATGCCTAGCCTGGCGTAGATCTCGAGCGTGCGCGCCTGCACGGCCATCGCGCGGGTCTGCTGCGCGGGCCCGGAGTGCCGATCGATGATCGTCGCGCGTATGCCGCGACGCCCGAGCTGGTTCGCGAGCATCAGGCCGGTCGGTCCGGCACCGACGATGAGTATGTCCGTGTGCATGAGTCCCCTTCAGACTGCCGGCGTGCGGGGCGCGTTTGCGCGGCGCCGATACCGCGGCGCTGCGCGCATGATAAGTGTTCCGCCTGCTCCGCGGCGACGGCCTCGGTGGCGCTTCGGGCGCGTCACCGCTCAGCGGTCCGCGTCGCGCAGGGAAGGGTTATACTGCGCGGGCCTGGGTTCGCGAGGTGAAGCGGGGGGTCGTTAACAACAGAATTCCAACAGACGGGGCCGGCCTTGCCTTCGGTTCGCTCGAAAGACAGACCTGACGTCGCGGAGATGGTGCCGGTGGCCGTGATCCTTTCCGGGCCGCGCCGGGGGCACAGCGAACCGCTGGTACTGAAAACCTATCGCATCGTCATGCATCCGGACGAGGCGCTCTCCTTTCTGGCCCCGGATGACAGGCACGCGCAGAAATACCACGCAACCCTGCATCGGATCGCCAATACCTACGAGGTCGCCGCCGGCCCCGAGCGCGCCGTCTACGTCAACGGCGAGAAGGTCACGGGCACGCGCGTGCTCAAGGCGGGCGACCTGCTGGAGATCGGCCACCGCGGGCCGGTCGTGCGCTACCGGATCCACCCGGCCGGAACCGCGCCGAGGAAGACCTTCGCCGAGGCGATCGCCGACTCCTACGACGGGGCGCAGGCCGACGGGCAGTCGAGACTCGGCAGGATCTCCACCTTCCTGGGCAACGTCACCCGCGATCTCGCCACGCAGACGACGTTATGGTTCCGGATCTGGGTCGTCGTCATCATCACCATACTGGTAATCAGCATAGCGATGCTGATCGCCCAGAGCGTGCGTCTGCAGAAGCGGGTGGCGACGGAGGAGCGACGCATCACCGGCATCGAGGAGAGGCTCGCGCGGCAGGACGTCGACAACCTGACGATGAAGGATCTGCTGGCGTTGAAGGCCGAGGTCGACACCAGGCTCGCGGACACGCTGGCGCGCCTGGCCGAGCTCGAAGAGAGTCCCGGCAAGGCCTACCGCATCATCGCGCAGGCCACGCCCTCGGTCGTGCTGCTGCTCGGATCCTACGGTTTCGTCGATCCGGCCAGCGGCAAGATGCTCCGCTCGCTGGAGCCGCAGCCGGGGGTCACGAACTTCGAGGTCGGTGAGGAGGGCAAGGCGGTCGAGCTGGTCTTCTCGGGCACCGCGTTCGCCGTGGCCGAGCCCGGGCTCCTGATCACGAATCGTCACGTGATTGAACCGTGGCTGCGGGACCCGGGAGCGGACGTCGCGCACGGGCGCGGTCTCAGGCCGAAGATCCTCGCGCTCTACGCGTATTATGCCGACAGCACCGGTCGCCGTCCGGTGGAGACGGCCTACACCGATGAGCAGGCCGATCTCGCGCTGCTGCGGGCCGCGGACCCGCCCCCGGCATCGGCGCCGCTCGCATTGCGGGAACGCTCGCCGCAGCCGGGCGACGAGGTCATCCTGCTCGGCTATCCCGCCGGTCTGCAGGCGCTGGTGGCGCGGGCCAGTCCCGATTTCCTCAAGTCGATCACGCCGAACGGCCCGGTCGATTACTGGACCGTCGCGCAGCGGCTCTCCGAGGCCGGCTACGTCAAGCCGCTGGCGACCCGCGGCATCGTCGGTCAGGCGACCCCCGACGCCGTGGTCTACGACGCCGAGACGACCTTCGGCGGCAGCGGCGGGCCGGTGTTCGATCTCGACGGGCGAGTCGTCGCCATCAATGCCGCCATCATGGCGGAGTTCGGCGGCGCGAACATGGGGATCCCGGCCGAGCGCATCCGCGAGTTCCTGGACGCGTATCGGGCCGCGCAGGCGCCGAAGGAGTAGACCGCGGCGCGGCGGGGGTGCTGCGGGCTGCGGCCGCGACGCCGGCCATGCGGCGCGCGGTCTCAGCTCAACACGTAATCGACCGGTTGCAGCGGCGGCGGCACGTCGGTCTCCCCCAGCCCCTGCCGCAGATCGATCTCGATGTTGCGGCACACGGCGGCCAGCGGCAGCGCATAGGGTTGGGTACCGAACGGCTCCTCGATCTGCGTGCCCACCGCGTCCAGGCCGAAGAAGGTGTACGCCAGTACCGCGGCGATGAGCGGCGTGGCCATGCCGCAGCTGTCGAGCAGGCCGAAGGGCACGAGCACGCAGTACACGAAGATGGTCCGGTGCATCAGCAGGGTGTAGGCGAACGGCACGGGCGTGGTCTTGATGCGCTCGCAACCCGCGAAGGCGGCGCTCATGGCGGCGAGCTGGGTTTCCATTACCGGCGCAAGGACAGGATTGATCCAGCCCTGCTCGCGGCAGCCCTGCAGTTGACGCGCGGTCTCGGCGATCAGCGCAGTGGTGGGGCTGCGCGCCGCGCACACCCTGCGCAGGGTATCGGCGTCCAGCAGCGGCTGCAGATCGGTGGCCGGCGAGCTGCCGCGCAGCTCGTGGCGCATCGCGTGCGGTATGGCGATGACGCGGTAGACGAGCGCGCGCGCGACCTCGGCCTCGCTCGCGGGCGGCGCCATCAGCGTGGAGGCCTGGCGGGCGAGGTTGCGGCAGGCGACGGCGAGATCGCCCCAGAGCCTGCGCGCCTCCCAGTAGCGGTCGTAGCAGACGTTGTTGCGGAAGCCCAGGAAGATCGCGAGCGTCATGCCGATGAGCGTGAATGGAGCCACGTCCAGGTGCACCTTCACGCCCAGGATGCGGCCGCCGGTCAAAGTGATCACCGTCGCCACCGCGATGCTGAACATCAGCGGCTTCCAGATTTCGCCCAGGATGGACCCGCGCAGGGTGAGCAGCAGGCGGACGGCTGAAGGACGATCGCGGACGATCATGGATAGCGCAGCGCGAGGCCTCAGGCCTTCAGTCGGTAGCCGGTCCGGAAGATCCACCAGACCGCCGCCAGGCACAGGCCGAGGAAGCCCAGGGTCGCCGCCACGCTCAGGGCCACGTTCACGTCGGCGAGCTCGTAGAAGCTCCAGCGGAAACCGCTCACCAGGTAGACCACGGGATTGAACATGCTGACCGCCTGCCAGAACGGCGGCAGCATGTCTACCGAGTAGAACGTCCCGCCGAGGAAGGTGAGCGGCGTGATGACGAGCAGCGGGATCACCTGCAGCTTCTCGAACCCGTCGGCCCAGATGCCGATGATGAAGCCGAACAGGCTGAAGGTAAAGGCCGTCAGCACCAGGAAGACCATCATCCAGATCGGGTGCTCGATGCGCAGCGGCACGAACAGGCCCGCCGTGGCCAGGATGATGAGGCCGAGGATGACCGACTTGGTGGCGGCGGCGCCGACGTAGCCGAGCACGATCTCCAGCGGCGAGACCGGCGCGGAGAGCAGCTCGTAGATCGTGCCGGTGAAGCGCGGGAAATAGATGCCGAAGGAGGCGTTGGAGATGCTCTGCGTCAGCAGCGACAGCATGATGAGGCCCGGCACGATGAACGCGCCGTAGCTCACGCCGTCGATCTCTGTGATGCGGGTGCCGATCGCCGCCCCGAAGACGATGAAGTAGAGGGAGGTCGAGAGCACCGGTGAGACGATGCTCTGCATCAGCGTGCGCCAGGCGCGCGCCATCTCGAAGTGATAGATCGCGCGGACGGCGTGCAGATTCATCGCGTTCTCCTGACCAGGTCGACGAAGATGTCCTCGAGCGAGCTCTGGTCGGTGTGCAGATCGACGAAGCCGATGCCGGCTGTCCCCATGTCGTCCAGCAGCGCGGTGATGCCGGTGCGCTCCGCCTGCGTGTCGTAGGTGTAGATGAGCGCGTTACCCTCGGAGCTCAGCTCGAGGCGGTACTTCGCGAGCGCGGCCGGGATCTCCGCCAGCCGCTCGCGCAGCTGCAGCGTGAGCTGCTTGCGGCCGAGCTTGCGCATCAGCGCCTCCTTGCCCTCGACCAGCAGCAGCTCGCCCTTGGCGATCACCCCGACCCGATCCGCCATCTCCTCGGCCTCCTCGATGTAGTGCGTGGTCAGGATGATCGTCACGCCCGACTCACGCAGGGCGCGGACGATGTTCCACATGTCCTTGCGCAGCTCGACGTCGACCCCGGCGGTCGGCTCGTCGAGGAACAGGATCTGCGGTTCGTGCGAGAGCGCCTTCGCGATCAGCAGCCGGCGCTTCATGCCTCCGGACAGCGTCATGACGCGGTTGTCCTTCTTCTCCCACAACGAGAGGTCCCTGAGTGTCTTCTCGATGTGCGCGGGGTTGGGCGGCCTGCCGAAAAGGCCGCGGCTGAAGCTGGTGGTCGCCCACACCGACTCGAAGGCGTCCGTCGTGAGCTCCTGCGGCACCAGGCCGATCATGGAGCGCACCGTCCGGTAGTGCGCGGCGATGTCCCTGCCGTCGACCAGAACCTCGCCCTCGCTCGGGTTGACGATGCCGCAGACGATGCTGATGAGGGTGGTCTTGCCGGCGCCGTTCGGACCGAGCAGGGCGAAGATCTCGCCGCGGCGGATCTCCAGGTTGATGCGCTTCAGGGCCTGGAATCCGGAGGCGAAGGTCTTCGACAGGTTGGAGACGGCGATGATGGGTGTCACGGCGCCGATTCTACCCGCTACGACCGCCCAGCGGGGAAACCGGGCGGCGGCGCGCGCGAGGAGGCGGCGGATTCCGCGACGCGGCGTCCCGGAGACGCCTCGATCGCCCGTGCGTGCCCTGCGGCCCGGGGTCCGCGCCCCGGTATTCGTTCGGCGGAGCCAGGGATGCCCTGGACAGGGCCAATCTGGACTACTGAGAGCGCGGTCGGCAAGAAGAGCGATTCTTGCCCACCTTCATCTTCAATGATCTGCGGCCAATCAAGATGGCGGTGCATCCATGCACCGCAGGGAGCTCTGCCTATTGCAGGCTTGCCGGAAGATAACGGCGCCGAAGCGCCGTTTTCTCCACTCAGGATGGCTCGCCTACTTCCAGCCTACGCTCGCGTTCGTGGTGGACACCGCCACGGACTTCGCGCTCTCCGTGCCCGCGAGGTTCACCGCGCTCACCGCGTAGGTATGCGTCCCGCCGACGCCCTGGTCGACATAGAAGGTGCCGCCGCGCGTGGAGATGGGCAGCCGGACGCCGTCGCGGTAGACGACGTACTCGAGCACGTCGGCCTGCCCGTTGTCGTTCCAGGAGAGGAGCCAGGAGTCCAGCATCTTCTGGATCTTCAGGCCGGTCGGCACGGCCGGCGTCGTCGCCGGCGGCGCGAACACCGTGTTGCCCGTGTTGGTGAGCGAAGCCACCGAACCGGCGCCGGAGAGGAAGGTGGGGGCGTGGTACCTGTTGTTGAGTACCTTGGCCTCGGTGGTCGAGGAGAAGGCGAAGGCGATGGGCCGGTTGCCGCTCACGCCGCCGTTGCGCGCGATCACCGTGTTGTTGCTGGCAACCAGTCCCGTCATGTAGGCGTCGGCGGAGTCCGAACCGATGAAGAAGCCGTTGATCGTGCCGGAGATGCCGTTGGCCACCATGACGACGTTGCTGTCGAAGGTGTTGCTGCCGCTGCCGTAGCGGTCGCGGATGCCGTAGATGTTGTTCTCGACATAGCCGCCGGAGGTGGCGACCGCGGAGTACTGCACGTCGATGCGGTTGCGGAACACGCGGTTGCCGTTGGCGCCGTTGGAGGTGCCGTTCTCCCAGCCATCGAGAATGATGCCGCGGCCGTCGTCCGAGACGATCTGGTTCTCGTAGATGTCGAAGTTGTCGGCCTTGGCCAGCAGCAGGCCGTAGGGCGCCTTGCTGCCCGGGCTGCGCTTCTGCTGGATGCGGTTGCCGTAGATCTGCGAGCGGGGCGTGCTCGCCGTGGTCGTGCCGGTATAGATGATCTGCATGCCGCGGTGACCGTTGACCAGCACGTTGTCGTGGATGCTGATGCCGGCCGCGCCGCCGCCGCCGCTCACGTAGATCGGATCCGCGCCGCTGCCGTCGAGCGAGGTCGTCCCGCCCAGCACCTCAATGTAATTGCGGTAGATCTGAGAGCCGGTGAACCTGTAGCCCTGCGAGTTCATGATGCCGTTGGACTGGAAGCCGGTCGTGCGGATCACCATGTCGTGCACGATGAACTTGCCGGGCGTGGAGGACGAGCCGGTGAGGAAGATGGCCGGGGAGCCCGCCGTCTTGCCCGCGCCCTGCACCACCGTGCCGTTCATGATGGTGATGTTGTCGGCGAACGTCGCCGTCTCGATGCCGCGCACGCGCGAGCTGCTCGCGGCGTTGTTGTAGGTGATGGTGTAGCCATTGAGATCGAAGGTGACGTCGCTCGCCGTGATCCGGACGGCCTGTCCCGGGGTGGTCAGATTGCCGGTCAGCTTGTAGACCTTGCCGGCCTGGTTCAGCGTCACCATCGATGTGCCGCCGGGCACGGCGATCTCCGCGCCGGTGGGCGGCGGCGGTTCGGGCGTTGGAGTCGGGGTAGGAGTGGGGGTCGGCGTCGGCATGGGCTCCGGCTCGGGCGTCGGCGCCGGCGTGGGAGTGGGTGTGGGCGCCGGGGTTGGCGTCGGCGTGGTGGTCGCGGCGACGAAGGTCGCGGTGACCTTCTTGGTCGTGTTCATGGTCACGGAGCAGGTGGTCGACTTGCCCGTGCAGGCCCCAGACCAGGCCGAAAAGGCGTAGCCGGCCTTCGGCGAGGCCTGCAACGTGACGATGGTGCCGCCGGTGAAACTCTTGCTGCACTCGCCGGCCAGCCACGAGCGGCCGTCGACCGCGCCGCAATAGATCGCCTTCGGTGTCGAGGAGACGAGCCCGGTCGTGGGCTTGGTGACATTTAGCCAGTAGGTAGCCGCGTGGGCGCCCAGCGGCGCCAGCAGCGCCGCAACGATAGCTGCCCGCACCATGGCGGGGCGTTGGTGTTTTCTCGTCATGTGGGACCTATCCTTCTTGATAACTGTCGTTGGGTGTATTCGAGTACGCATGCAGGCGACCAAGACTCAGCCGCGCGACGCGTGCTCCGCGGTCCTTGGGTGGATGCGCAAGCCTTAAATAACGGCCGACTGTTGTTATGGTTGATAAGGCTACGGGATCGGATGACCGGCAAAATGTGATCGAAATCACAGGCAGGCCCGCCAATATCCTGACGCGTAGGACGTCGGTTTTGCATTACGGATCCGGGACTTGCGCATTTGTCGCGCCAATGGCGGTGCGACTGCAGAGTTCGTCCGTCTCCACCACGGGCATGCCCTTGTAGGACAGCGGTTCCATGCCGCGCCGACTCATCCGGCGCGGCATGCTGCGGCGCCTCCCCGACATACGGGCGCGCATGCCCGCTCTGCCGGGGATGCGGCCCGGGCGCCGTCCGTCCTCAAGTTTCCTTCCAGTCGCGCCGATCACCGTCCGAGGCTGGAATTTCACGGCCCTTGTAAGGATCGGCGATGAACGGGATCGGCAACGAACGGGGAAGGACCGCCATGAGCACCCAGCGCGAAGAGCCGAGGAGGACCAGCCCCCGCATCGGGGCGCTGGTGACGGGCATCGGTGGACACGGAATTGCCTGCTGGCTCACGGGCGTGAGCCGAGAGGAGCTGTCGCTGGTCGTCGCTCACGACGCCGCCCTCGGCGAACAGAACGCCGGCGCGCGCACGCTGCTCGTCAACCTCTCCTGCTTCATCGGGCGCAAATGGCATCTGCTGAGCCTGCGCGGCACGGTGGCGGACGTGGCCGGGCGCGCGATCAGGGTCTGTCTCACGACGCCGGTTGCCGCCGAGGTGCAGGCGCACCTGCTCGCGCGTCTGTCCGGCGGGGTCGTATCCCCGATCCCCCGTACACCGACGGCGGCCGCGACGGAGGCACAACCGGCCGGCGCGCCTGTCCCGACGAGCACGCCGCGGACTCCCGTCCAGGCCTGCAGAGCGATCGCCGGCGAGCATGGCGCGCAGTGGATGCGTGCGCTCGTCGCGAAGATCGATGAGACGCTGATCGAACAGGGCAGCACGGAGAGGCACCCGGCATTCCGGCGCAGGCTGGAGGAGGACCGCGCCACGCTCGCCCTCGCGCAGGCCGCGGTCCAGGAGGAGGTGGCGGCGCAGTTCGCCGAATCGGTGGACGACATGTTCAATCCGACACGCGATACTGCCGCGCGGGAGCGCACCATGGATCGGACCATGGGGCTCATGAACACCGCCGGACTCGAGGACATGATGAGCTTCGTCGACGTGGTGCAGGCCGTCGACCGCACCACGCACCCGCAGGTCCTCGCTTTGGAGAGACGCCTCTCGCAACTGCTGCAGAAAGCGGTCAACGAGGACAACAATCTCCTGCGCGCGGAGCGCCTCTGCGAGATCGTCCTCGGCGTCATCATCGACCGCTGGCCCGGCGGCGCGTCCAACCGCAAGGTCGTCACCGACGCCATAGGCGACACCGCCGCCACGCTGAACAAGGCGTACACGGCGATGAACGACGCCCTTGCGCCGGCAACGCCCGAGCCCGCGGCGTTCAGCGCCGCGGGCTGAGCGCGTTCCGCAATCCAGCGTCGCCTCCGCAGGGGCGAAGCCCGCTCCCGTCCCCCGTCGTCGGCATTTGCGCACGACGATTAATGACCGCAACCAGGAACGGTCGGTTGCGAATGCCACGGCCTGGGGCGCGGCTGCGGTCCCCTTCGATGTTCGCACCGTGGCGAGACCCCGACGATGCAGCGCTCGGGCCTCACGAACTCGGGACGTCAATGTCTTGACATGAACCTGAACCCGCCACGCCGCCTATCCCGATCCAGCCGCTAGGGCTGATCCAATTCCGCAAGCTCCATCAGTCAGTTAGAACTACCATGGCCACGACTCTCGCGTCAGTGCCGGGACGGCGGTCCGGCAGCGGTGATCTCCGCTAGAGCGGAAAATGTCAGTACTCCGTCACATTTCTCGTTCTGCTTGTGTCGGGCATGCGCGTGGCGAAAATGCTCGTTCGTGGGGTAATGGAATGTCGCGGGGCGGGCCGCCCGTGCCGGATTGCAGCCTGCTCCTCGATCCAGTGAACGAGACGAGGGAGGTGCGATATGCAGATCATGGCGAACAGGTGCCGGATCTTGGGGGCGCTCATGCTGTTGGGAGGCGCCCTGCAACTGGCGAGTCCAGCGACACAGGCAGCCACGGTAATCCCGCTGGCGATCTATAACGTCGGCGCGGGCGGCGACGCGACGGAATTCACCGGAACGCTGACCCTTTCAGTGACGAGCACCGAGGCGATCTTCACCTTCGCGAATACCAGCAGTATCACGGACGAGGTGCGCATCGGCGAGATCTACTTCGAGAGCGGCCTGGATACATACTTGACCGGTCCGGGTACGCCAACCGACGTGGCATCGCCGCTCGTGGACTACAACACCGGCGCGACGCCGGCCGATCCGCCGGCCAACGCCTTGATGCCGGGGGGCGTGTGGACGAGTACGTTCGCGAGCTTCCAGCCAGGCACGCCAACGCCCAACGACCGCGCCGTCAATCCGGGTGAATCGCTGACCATCACCTTCGGTCTGGATTCCCCGAACAACATCGCCGAGGCGGCCCTCGCGGCGTTCCTTCTCGAGAAACCCAACCGGATCGCCCTGCACATCAACGCCTGCACGGCGAACGGCACCAGTTGCGAGGCCTCGGCGGTACCGGTGCCCGCCGCCGCGTGGCTGCTCGGCAGTGCGCTCCCGTTGCTTGCCTTGATTAGGCGGAGCAAGGCGGCCTGATTCCATCGCGGCGATTCGTGGTCGAAACGGCCCTTCGGGGCCGTTTCCGTTTTTCGACTACTGTGGAGCGCGGCGTGTAGCCGGGATGGGGAAGGGGCGCGGCGGCGTGAGGGACCTGTCGAGGCGGAAAAGATCTCACGTGTACGCGGGCAGGCCGGTGATGGCTTCTCCGAGTACCAGCAGGTGGATGTCGCGCGTGCCCTCGTAGGTGCTCACGCTCTCGAGGTTGCACATGTGGCGGAAGCACTGGTGCTCGTCGAGGATGCCCACGCCGCCGAGGATGTCGCGTGCCGTGCGCGCAACCTCGAGCGCCGTCTGCACGTTGTTCATCTTGGCCATCGAGATCTGCGGCGGCTTCAGTGAGCCGGCGTCCTTGAGCTGCGCCAGCCGCCACGCGAGCAATTGCGCCTTGGTGATCTCCGTGGCCATGCGCGCGAGCTTCGCCTGCACCAGTTGAAAGCCCCCAATCGGACGGCCGAAGGCGATGCGCCGCAGCGCGTACTGCCGCGCCTCCTCGAAACAGGCCATCGCCGCGCCGAGCGCGCCCCAGGCGATCCCGTAGCGAGCCTGGTTCAGGCACTGGAAGGCGGACTTCAGTCCATCAGTCGCTGGTAGCAAGGCGCTCGCCGGCAGCTCGCAGTTCTCGAACTCCAGTCTCGCGGTCAACGCGGCGCGCAGCGACAGCTTGCCCTCGATGAGGGATTTCCTGAAGCCCGCGGTGTCCTTCTCCACCAGGAATCCGCGCACGGCCTTCGAGCTGCGGGGGTCGACGCCGTCCTCGCCGTCGATCTTCGCCCAGACGATGGCGACATCGGCGATCGTGCCGTTGCCGATCCACATCTTTCCGCCGTCGAGCACGTAGCCGTCGGCGGTCCTGCGCGCGCGCGTGCGCATGCCGCCGGGATTGGAGCCGAAGTCGGGCTCCGTCAGCGCGAAGCAGCCGATCTTCTCGCCCTTCGCCATCGCCGGCAGCCAGCGCTGCCTCTGCTCCTCGTTGCCGAAGAGGTTGATCGCCGTCATCGCGAGCGAGCCCTGCACCGAGGCGTAGGTGCGCAGGCCGCTATCGCCGCGCTCCAGTTCCTGCATCATCAGGCCGCAGGCGACGGCGCCGAGGCCGGCGCAGCCGTAGCCCTTGATGCCGGGACCGAACACGCCCAGCCGCGCGAGCTCGGGGGTGAGCTCCAGCGGGAAGGTGCCGTCGCGATAATGACGCTGGATGATCGGCATGAAGCGCTCGTCGACCCAGCTCCGCACGCGGTCGCGGATCCGACGTTCCTCGGCGGAGTAGAGGTCGTTCAGATCGTAGAAGTCCACTGCTTCGAAGCCGGGCATGATCGTGCTCCTTTGCGTCCAAATAGAAGAGCGGATTTCCGCGTCGGGGCGCGCCATTCCTGCGCTTGGCACTCGATCGGCATCCCCGGTCTGCCGTTCAGATGGCGCCAGCCGCGCGCGCCGCGTCGATGTCCGACGCGCTGAGTCCGAGCACGGCCTGGAGTACCTCCGCCGTGTGCTGACCGAGCAGCGGCGGCGCGCTGGCAGCACTGCCGTCGCTGGTCGCGAGCTTGATCGGCGAACCCACCATGCGCAACGGTCCGATCGTCGGATGCGGGACGTCGATCAGCATGCGGCGCGCCTGCACCTGCGGATCGGCAAAGGCGTCGTCGAGGGTGTTGACCGGACCGGACGGCACCTCCGCGCTGGCCAGGCGCGGCAGCCATTCCGATGTCGGGCGGGCCGCCAGCACCTCCTCGATCATCGGTATGAGCACCGCGCGGTGACGCACGCGCAGGGGATTGGTGCGGAAGCGATGGTCGGCGGCGAGGTCGGGGCGCTCCACCGCTGCGCAGAAGCGCTGCCACTGGCCGTCGTTGCCGACCGCGACGATGAGGTGGCCGTCGCGGGTCGCGAATGCCTGGTAGGGCACGATGGTCGCGTGCGCGTTTCCGTATCGCCGCGGTACCTGGCCGGTGACGAGGTAGGCGGAGCCGACGTTCGCGAGCCACGCGAGCGTGGAATCGAACAGCGAGATGTCGATGCGCTCGCCCCCGCCGCCGCGTTCCCGCGCGAGCAGCGCCGCCATGATCGCGTTGGCGGCGAACAGGCCCGCGGTGATGTCGGAGATCGCCACGCCAACCTTCATCGGCGCGCCGTCCGGCTCGCCGGTGATGCTCATCACGCCGGCCATCGCCTGGATGAGGACGTCATAGCCGGGCACGTCGCGGTATGGACCGTCCTGCCCGAAGCCGGTGATGCTGCAAAAGATCAGCCCGGGGTTCAGCGCGCGCAGCGCCTCGTAGCCGAGCCCGGCGTCGTCGAGCGTGCCGGGCAGGAAGTTCTCGATCAGGACGTCGCTGTTCGCCGCCAGTCCGCGCAGGTAATCGCGGCCGCAATCCGACTTCAGGTTGATCGTGACGCTTTTCTTGTTGCGATTGCAGCACAGGTAGTAGGCGCTCTCGCCGCCCACGAACGGCGGCCCCCAATGCCGGGTGTCGTCGCCGCTGCCCGGACGCTCGACCTTGATCACCTCGGCCCCGAGATCGCCCAGCACCATGGCGCAGTACGGTCCGGCCAGGACGCGGGAGAGATCCAGCACACGAATGCGCGCGAGGGGAGGCGCCATAGGTGAGGCCATGTTACTCGAAATGGCCGCGGAGTATTTCCGCCGCTCGGCGGCGCGCCTCAGCGGCGCGCCGCGCATCGGGAGGCGCCTCAGGATGCAGCGCCAGGCACCTCGTCCTGCCGCTGCAGCAGGTCGGCGAGGGTGCAGGTGTCCAGGTGGGCGAGAAACGCCGCCAGTGCGCAGCGGTTGCAGGCGTGGAAGCGCTCCACGAGGTCGAAGCCGGGCTACATCGCCCGCATCACGGCGCCGAGCCCGATCTGCGCCGGCCTGCCAGCCGCATGCCGCCGCCCTTGCCGCGCAGTATCTGGAGGAAGCCGGCGCGGCCGAGCCGGTGCGTGACCTTCATCAGGTGCGTCGCGGAGATCTCATGGGCGCGAGCCACCTCGGCGATGGTGCAGAGTCCTCCGGGACGCTGGCCGACATACATCAGCAGCCGCAGCGCGTGGTCGGTCATCAGCGTCAGCCGCATGCGGGCGGTGCCGTCGAACTTGACTCCGGGTATAGCCGCGTACGCACCGATCGCTCTAGTATTCCCGCATGCGCGGCATTTCCCTTACCGATGCGTTCGACCCGGCATGGCCCAGTCTGAAGAGGCGTTGACCCGGCGCACCATGCCCCACCCGGCCATGCTGCTCCTCTGGCGAGCGCTGGCGCTGGCCTGTGTCGCGCTCGGCATGCTCGGCATCGTGCTGCCCGGCCTGCCGACCGTTCCCTTCCTGCTCGTGGCGGCGTGGGCCGGCGGGCGCGGTTGGCCGGCGCTGGAGACCTGGCTGCTCAACCACCGTCGGCACGGCCCGGCCATCCGCCGCTGGCGCGACCATGGCGCGGTGCCGCGGCGGGCGAAATGGACCGCTACCGCGATGATGCTCGCCAGCGCGGGCATCATCGCGATGTCGGCGCTGCCGTCGTGGCTGCAGCTCGCCGTTCCCGCCTTCATGGCCTGCGTCGCCGTGTGGCTCTGGCGGCGGCCCGAGCTCTGAATCCGGACGGGACGTGGCGCCGCGCCGGCCGCACGGCCCGTTCTGCGAGAGGCCGCGGCCGTCATCTCGGCGGTGACGCGGTCTGCGGCGCCGGCGTGAAGGCGTCCGAGAAGCAGAACTGCTCCGCCAGGCCGTGCCTGAGAAAGTCCGGCACGGCGCCCTCCACCATCCGCGTGGAGCCGCAGGCATAGACCTCAAAGCCGCCCAGGTCCGGGTGGTCCGCCAGCAGCGCCTCGTGCACCAGTCCGCGGCGGCCGCGCCACTCGGCCTCGTCGTCGGCGTCCGACAGCACCGGCACGAAGCGGAAGTTCGGATACTCGCGCTGCCAGCGTTCGGGCAGGTCGGCCATGTACAGATCCTGGCGCCGACGCACGCCCCAGTACAGCCACATCGGACGGCGGATCCCGCGTCGGAATGCATCCTCGAGAATGCTCTTGATCGGCGCGAAACCGGTGGCGCCGGCGATGAACAGGATCGGACGGTCGCTCTCGCGCAGCGTGAATCGCCCGATGGGGCCCTCGAACTCGATCCCGTCGCCCGGACGCATGCGCTCGAAGACATGCGTGGTGAAACGTCCGCCGGGCACCCGCCGCACGTGCAGCTCGATGCGGACGTTGTCCTGCGGCGGGTTGGCGAAGGAGAACGCCCGCCTGGCACCGTCCTCGAGCACGATGTTGATGTACTGGCCGGCGGTGAAATCCAGGCGCCGGCCCTCCGGCAGCACCACCCACAGCCGCATCACGTCCGGGGCGAGCCGCTCCATGCTCTCCACGACGCCGCGCAGGCGCTGCGGCGTCTCCGCCGCGGCCAGCGACTCGATGTCGACCTCGAGCTCGACGTCCTCGAGAGCGGTGGCGCAGCACATCAACGCCTGGCCGCGCGCCCGCATCGCCTCGGTGAGGGCAGCCGGCTGGTAGTTGCCGTGATCGATGCGACCGTTGAGCACCGTGCACACGCAGGCGCCGCAGCCGCCGCAGCGGCAGTCGTAGGGCAGGGTGAGGCCGGCGCGCAGACCGGCCTCGAGCAGCGTCTCGCCGGGCCGCGCCGTCACCGCCACGGCGCCCGGGTGCATCGTCAGCCGATGGGACGCAGCCTCGCCGCGGCGCGGGGGCGGAAGCCACGGCGCGGCCGCCAGCAGCGCCGTGGCGCCGAGCACCAGCGCCCACACGCCGGCCACCGGCCAGACGTACACCAGCGGGTACAGGCCGAGCAGGAACCAGTCGAAGACCAGCACCGTGGGCGCCTGTGCAAGGTGCGCCGGGCCGCCCTGGCTCACCACCGGCTGCACCAGCGCGAGCAGCAGCAGCACCACCCCAACGCTGATCGCGATGCGCCGCGGCGGCTGGGTGCTCGCCTTGGGCACGCGCTGCACGTGCACCCACATCAGCAGCAGCGTCAGCAGGGGCACGCCGATGTGGATGAACACCAGCAGCGAGAACAGCCGGTCGCTGACGCTGTGGTCGTACATGAAATTGCGCACCAGCTTGCCGCCGATGCCGGGCAGCCAGTCCAGCCACTCGAAGCTCGCCTGCGTGACGAACTGCGCCAGCCGGTCCCAGGGAAGCATGAAGCCGTTGGCCCCGGCCGCGAACACCAGCCACACCAGTACGACGCCGGTCATCCACGAGAACCAGCCGAAGCCGCGCATGCGGTCGAAGGCCCAGTAGCGCAGCAGGTGGATCAGCATCGTGACGACCATCGCGTCGGATGCGTAGCGGTGCACGCTGCGGACAATGCCGCCCGCGTAGCGCTGGCCGTGGGTCAGCGCCTCGACCGAGCGATAGGCGCCTTCGACGCTGGTGTCGAAAAAGGCGTACAGGTACAGCCCGGTGCCGGCGACGATCCAGAACAGGAGGAAGGTCAGCGCACCCAGGTGATACAGCGGATTGAGCTTGTCGCCGAAGGCGCGGTTGAATACCGACTCGGCATGCATGAAACCGGCGCGCAGCAGGCGCTGCGGCCCGAGCCTCATCACGCTCTCCCCGCGTGCAGCGCGCGCCACACCACCACGAGGAACAGCAGCCCGCCGACGATCGCCACCGCGCCGCCCAGTCCCATCAGCCCCATGCCGAAGACCTCCCCGGGACTGCGCAGCGCCTGCTCGGCGCCGGCGACCTTGCGCTGCACGCCGTAGCCGCCCGACCACACCAGACCGACGATGTGCATGAGCTGCCCCAGGCCGTACACATAGGGCTGGCTCACCGCGAGGCGCCCGTGCGGACGGCTCCAGCCCAGCCGCGGGAGCAGGTCATAGACCAGACCCATCAGCGCCAGCGTGACGCCGACGATGCAGCCGTGGTAGTGCGCGGGGATCTTCACGTTGCTGCCGGCGATGGTCATGCCGATCACCCCGCCGGCGGCGAACAGCAGCATCGAGGACAGCAGCGCCGCGCGCAACGGCCGGGCCGCCTCGGCGACTCGGCGCCGCGCGGCGAGCGCGATCGCCACCGCCAGCACCACCGGGAAGATCGCCAGCCCGCCGCCGATGCGCATGCCCCAGGTGTGCAGCGCACGGTGCTCGACCGTCACCACGTCGTGGGCCAGGTACGCATAGGGCGTGACGAAGACGGCGGCCAGCGCGATCGCGAACAGCAACAGCGCCACGCGCGGGCTCAGCGGCACGCGTCCCCCGCAGGCCTGGGCCAGCGACAGCCAAGCCACCAGCATCAGCAGCGTCCACGTGTACTGCAGCGCGTGTCCGCCGCCCCAGAACAAGACCTCCCAGTAGGCCTTGCCGTCCAGGACGGAAGGGACCAGCCATAACGACCAGGCGAAGGCGGCCAGGGCGACCGCCGCGGACACCGCCGCCGCGTACAGCCCGAAGCGCAGCGCCGCCGCCCCGTCGAGCGCCCCGCCCAGGCGCGGGGTGGCGATCAGCGAGCGGGCCACGAGCAGGACCGACGCCAGGCCGAAGACCGTGAGCCCGCCGAGGAACAGGCGCGACTCCAGCACCGGGATGTAGTTGGCCATCACCGGCGCACCCGGATCGAGGAAGGGGGCGAGCGCCATCATCGCGGTGCCGGTGCCGGCGCCGGCAAGCGCGATCCAGCCCCAGGCCTCGTGACGGGATCGGGAGTTCAGGCTCCAGAGCATGCCGGCAATGGCGAGAAACCACACCAGCACCGAGAGGTCCACGTGCACCACCAGGGCGGTGCGGAAGAAATACACGCCCGGCAGCCAGACATTGACCCCGGGCGTGCGCGCCAGCACCAGCAGCACCGAAAACAGGCCCGAGCCCAGCAGCGCCAGCATGCCCAGCCACAGCCAGCCGCGCGCGAGCGCCTGCCGGCCAGCCTCGAAGCGCAGCTCGTACTCGGCCGGCTTCGACGGCAGCAGGCTGCGGCCGGGCGCGAGGATCGGGGATGCGGTGACGTTCATTGCAGTGTGATGCCGCCTTTCTCGGCGTCGAAATCGATGACGAGAACCTGCGCCGGCGAGAGCTGCACACGGCGCTCGAGCGCGTAGGCGAAGCCCTGGCTGCGCACGTCGTCGCGCAGGCGCACGGAGATCAAGCGCTCGCCGGCGCGGACCGGGAGCCGCCGGTAGATGGCCGAGGCGCCGTCGCGCGCCAGACCGGAGGGCTCGGCCTCGGCGCGCACCGCCGGCGTCCCGTCGATGTCCAGCTCCACCGTCACCGGCGAGCGCTCGCGCGGACACTGCACCGGCGCGCGCATGTTCGGCGGCAGCTTCGCGAGCTCCTCGGGCGTGAGCGGCCGGCAGTCGCCGACGGGCTTGCCGGCGTGCACCAGGCTCAACTTGATGAGGGCGAGATCGGCGGCCAGATGCCGGTATGGAGGCCAGTGCGAGAAGACGCCGACCGCCAGGGCGAACAGGCCGTACAGCACCGCCTGCCCGATCCACGCTCGCGGACCCCGGGGACCCGCGGGCTTGAAAGATTCAGCCATGATGCATCTTCGCCGCTGGGCCGGAATCCGCATTGATCTTGGATAAGCGCTGCCGCATCGAGGCGACGGCGGCCTGGACCAGGACCTCCTCCCCGGCGTCGGCCTGCACCAACTCCACACGGGCGCGCGGCACGCTCGCGCGCAGGTGCGGCGCGCGCGTGCCCGCCAGGCGCTCGGCCGTCCAGCGCGCGCCGAGGCGGAAGGCGCAGCCGCCGTCGCGGCAGCTGGTGACCAGCACCCCCGCGGCGCCGTCACGGAGCGCGTACTCGACGAAAGACGGCGGCAGTTGGCCGGTGCAGATGAGCGGCAGCACGAGGACGTCGGCGGCGGCGAGGCCGCCGGTGTCGGCGCCCTGCGCACAGCCGAAGACCACGATCGGACGCGGAGGGCCCAGGCTCTCCAGCCCGTCCCTCAATTGCCGTCGCAGGCTGCCGACGGCGAGCTGCGGCATGTCGATGCCGGTTGCCAGCGCCGCGGTGCTGCGAAACGGCGTCGACGACGGACAGGCGCCGGCGCAGATGCCGCAGCTCGCGCACAGGTCCGGGTCCACCTGCGCGAGCTCCCGGCCGGTGCGGCGGTTCGGGTGCGGCACCATCGTGATCGCCGCGAACGGGCAGTCGGCGTAGCAGCGCCTGCAGCCGTTGCAGTTGGCCGGGTCGATCACGGCCGCCGGCGGGCGCCGCGCGCTGCTGCCGAGTCGCGGTATCGCCGCCGGCAGGAAGGGCAGCGCGAGCAGCGCGCCGTACAGCCCCAGCGTCAGCGCCCAGGTGAAGCCGGCGGAGGTGGCGTACATCAACGGGTGCACGAACAGCACGATCCAGTCGAGCGCGAGCGGGGTCGGCACCCGCGTCAGGTCCGCCGGGCCCTGGCTCGCCACCGGCGCCGCGAGCGCCAGCGCGAGCAGCGCGCCGAGCGTGCCGAGCGCCAGGGTGCGCGGCGGGAACACTGCTGCCCGGCTGATCCGCTGGATGTGGAACCAGAGGCCGAACAGCAGCAGCAACGGCGCGCCGACGTGCACGAAGACGAGCAGCGAGAACAAGCGATCGCTGACCGCGTCTCTGCCCAGGAAGTTGCGCGCCAGAGGGTTGGCCAGCAACGGCAGCGCGTCGAGCCACTCCGCAGTGGCGATCGCCGAGAACTGCCCGAGGCGATCCCAGTTCAGCCAGAAGCCACCGATGGCGCTCACGGCCAGCAGCGGCAGCAGGGCGGCGCCCGTCAGCCACGAGTAACGGCGGAAGTGGCGCCAGCGGCCGTGCAGGGCCTCGCGCAGGAGGTGCAGGGCGGTGAAGATCACGAAGGCATCGGCGGCGTAGCGGTGCAGGCTGCGCATCAGGCCCGCAGGCGACCATGGCGCCTGGGATACCCGCTCGATCGAGGCGTAGGCGCCGCTTACCGAGGTGTCGAACACGGCATACAGCCAGATCCCCGAGAGCGCGAGCAGCCAGAGGGCGAGGAAGCCCAGGGCGCCGAGCTGGCGCAGCGGATTGGACTCCGCGCCGAAGGCCCGATCGAAGCCCCGCTCCATGCGGCGCCACGCGGACAACGCGGTCGCACTCGGAAACTCCGGGACTGTCATGGCACGCAAACCGCCCCGCGGGTGGGAGTGTCGATCTTCGGCCGCGGCTCCTGTGCGCAGGTTCAGGCCGGGTGAGCGGGGTTGGCCATCGGCGCCGCCGTGTCGCGGCGGACGCGTCGTTGCTCCTGGCGTTCGCGCCAGAGGTACACGCCCACCGTAGCGAAAAAGGCGAGCCCGCCCAGCAGCTCGAAGATCAGCCCCCAGTTGTAGCGGTACTCGCCCGTCTCCGGGTCGTAGACCGTGCACAGGATGCGCACGCGTTCCACTAACTCGCCGAGCGAGAAGGCGCCGCCGGAGGACCGCGGCGCGCCCAGGACCAGCTGGCGCAGCAGGACGCCCAGCGCCTCGGTGCTCAGGCGGTCGTTGTAGACCTGGCTGTAGATGCGGCCCTCGGCGTCCAGCACGGTCACGCCGACGACGTGATCGAACCCGGCGGGGGTCTCCACCCAACTGAATCCGAATGCGCGGGTCAACGCCTTCACGTGCCGGGCATGCGGGCTCACGAATTCCCAGTTGGAGTAGTCGATGCGGTTCTGCGCGGCGAACGCGCGCAATGCCTGTGGCGTGTCGAAGGGCTGGTTGAAGCCGATGCTGAGCACGTTGAAATGATCGGGGCCGAGCATGCGATCGAGTCCCCTGACCGCCGCGTGCAGGGTGCGCGTCTGCGTCGGGCAGACCGTGAAGCATCCGGTATAGATGAAGCTCACCAGCAGCGGCTTGCCGCGGTAGTCCGCCAGGCGCACCGGCCGCTCCCGGCGATCGAGAAACGTGAAGTCGGGTGGCGTGGTACCGATCACCGCCTGGCTGGCGCGCAGTGCCGCGGTCTCGTCGAGACGGGGAACGCCCTCGGCGTGCGTCGGGCGCGGCAACGTGGCGCCGAGAGCGAGGACCGTCGCGGCCAAGAGCTCAGCGCAGCGCCGCATCGATCGCCACCGCAATGATGAGCACGGAGAGCTGTGCCATCGATGCGAAGAACGCCGCCATCGCCGTGCGGCGCTGCGGATCGCGTGCCAGGGCGAGCGTGCGCCGCAGGAAGTAGGCGCCGCCGGCGAGCGCGCCCGCCAGGTATGCCGGTCCCGCGTGGAAGGCGACGGGCAGCAGGGACGCGGCGACCAGCGCGACGGTATTCAGGTGCACGATGCGCGCGGCTCGCTGCGTGCCGACCACCACCGGCAGCATCGGGATGCCGGCGGCCGCGTAGTCCTCGCGGTTGGCGATGGCCAGGCTCCAGAAGTGCGACGGCGTCCAGAGGAACAGGACCAGCGCGAGCAGCAGCGGCAGGGGGCCGAGCGACGGATCCGCGGCCGCCGCGCCGGTGAGGACGGCGAAGCTGCCTGCGAGCCCGCCGATGACGATGTTGAGCCAGGTGCGGCGCTTCAGCACTACCGTGTAGACCACTGCGTAGGTGAACGCGCCCAGGAAGAGGTACAGCGCCGCAGCGCCGTTGAGCGAGTACCACGTGGCTGCCACCGACGCCGCGAGCAGCCCGAGGATGAGCGCCATCCACCCGGCGCCGGGGTGCAAGGCGCCGCTGGCGAAGGCGCGGGTGCGGGTGCGCTTCATCAACCGATCGGCGTCGGCCTCGACGAGCTGGTTGAAGGCCCCGGCGCTGGCAGAGGCGACCAGAACCGAGATCGCCATCACCAGCACCTGCCAGAGCGCCGGCGCCGGTGCCGGCGCGATCGCCAGCCCGCCGAGCGCCGTGACCATGATCAGCACGCCGATGCGGATCTTGAATACCCCGAGCACGGTGCGCCAGCCGGGAGTTGCGGCAACGGCATCGGTTCTGACCAATGTGCTGCTCATCGGCTCACTCCTTCCCTTTGCGGCCGGACGGCGAGGCCGCCGGCGTTCAGCTCAGTCCCCACACCGTCGAGAGATACTTCCAGTTGATGAAGTAGTACAGGACGAAGGCCAGGAGGAACACCATCGCCAGCACGAAGGTGCCGGGGGCGGCGAAGCCGGCCGAGCCGTAGGTCTGCGCGACGACGGTCGGCGCCGCGCGCGGTATCGGGGTGAAGCGCGGGCTCTCCGCCCCGCGCTCGAGGCGCTTGCCCCACAGCAGGGAGCCGACGGTGACGTAGATGAAGATCGCGCCGCCGGCGATGGCCGCCACGCCCGAGATGCCGACCAGGCCCATCATCAGGTAGGCCGCGCCCGGCCACTCGTAGGCGAGCGCATGCCCCTGGAACGCCATGTCCCAGTGCCGGCGCGAAACGCCCAGCGTCCCGGCGCCCATCATCACCAGCACGAAGAAGTACATCGAGAACCCGAACAGGTACGGCTGCCACTGCGCGAGCTTGGGCGCGATCATCTCGCGCCGGAACAGGACCGGGATGAGATAGTAGGTGAGCGCCATGAAGGTCAGCGTCGTGCCGATCACCACGGTGGCGTGGAAGTGCCCCGGTACGTAGATCGTGTTGTGGACGATCATGTTCAGCTGTTCGGTGCCCATCATCACCCCGGAGATGCCGCCGAGGAAGCCGAATCCAATGAGCGCGATGAACACGCCGGAGAAGGTCGGGTTGCCCCAGGGCGCCTTGCGCAGCCACTCGAAAAGGCCCTTGGTGAAGCCCTTCTGCCGCTGCGCCACCTCCATCGCGCCCGGGATGGTCAGCCCGTGCAGCATCGAGGCGAGCACCGCGAAATACATGAAGTAGCTCGTGTTGACGACCTTCCAGCCGGTGGACAGCCCCGGGTCGGCGAGCAGGTGATGGGCGCTGGCGAGCTGCAGAAACAGGATGTACAGCAGGAACGCGGTGCGGCTGACTCGCTCGCTCATGGGCCTGGCGCCGAAGGCGATGGCCGCCACCAGGTACCACACCGAGATGTGCGCCGCGACGTTGATCTGCTGCGAGGAGTGGCCGAAGGCCCACCAGATCGTGCGATACGCCAGCGCGTCCACCTGCTCGATCACGCCCATCGACTTCAGCCAGGTCGGGATCAGGATGATCGCGCCGGAGACGATGGTGAACACCGCGATGACGGCGGCGGTGATCGCGCCGAAGGTCACCAGCGGCACCGAGCCCTCGTAGGTCTTCTCGCGCTTGGCGACCACCAGGGTGCCGAAGAACACGAAGCAGGCGATGAGCGCGCCGACCGCGAACAGGATCAGGCCGAGGTAGAAGTTCGGCTCGGCCATCATCGGCACGTAGGAGGTCATCATCACGCTGGAGGCGCCGCGGAACACGGCGATGTTGTTGACCACCGAGCCGATGAGCATCAGCGCGAAGGCGAGCCACGCGATCCGGGGCGTGGCGAGGCGGCAGCGCAGCAGCGTGGAGGCGCAGAAGTACAGCACCGCGACCTCGAAGAAGATGATCCAGAAGATGAGCATGTCGATGCCGTGCGCGGTCAGCACCATGTAGAACTTCTGGGCGTCGAGCCAGTGCACCGCCGGCCAGCGCGTGAGCACGACGCCCACGGCGAGCAGGCCGCCGACCAGCAGCCACACGACGGCCACGAAGGCGTTCGCCTTGATCAGCGTCTCGGCATTGGATTCGAACTGGAGCCCGGAACGCGGGCAGGTACGGTAGGTGGTCGCGATGCTCATCGTGCTGCCCTCACTTTACGTAGAGCCGCCCGACCATCTGATGATGGCCGATGCCGCAGTACTCGTTGCACACGACGGAATAGGTGCCGGCCTGGTTCGGCGTGACCGTCACCACGTGTTCGTAACCCGGGACGACCTGGATGTTGATGTTCGCGGGCTGCAGCGAGAAGCCGTGGTTGTAGTCCATGGAGGTCAGGTGCAGCCGGTAGGTCTTGTCCTTCTCCAGTTCCAGGATGGGCCAGAAGCTCCACAGCCGTGCGACGAGGTAGACGTCGCTGCCGGGCGGCGGCGCGACCACCGGCAGGTTCTGGTCGGTCTCGGTGCGCACCGTGAACTTGTCGACCATCGCCTGCGCCTTGGCGGTGAACTGCTCGGGTGTCGTACGGTAGGTCTCTGTCGAGAGGTTCTGCTTGCCCCAGATGTGCCAGCCGATCATCATGAAGAACATGATGAGGCACCAGGTCAGCGCGATCGCGATCCACGTTCCTTCGACGCGATCGATCGGATGCTTGTACCAGAGGCGCTCGGCAGGGGGTAGGATCGCGCTCATCGTATTGCTCCTCGTGGGCTGGTGGCTGCGCTGGCGGTCACTTGGCTGCCGGTATCGTCAGGATGTCGATGATGCCCCAGAGGCTGTAGAGCACCATCGGGACCATGACTCCCAGGAACAGCAGCAGGAACGGGTTGTCGAGCAGCCTCTGCATGAACGGGACCGGCGCGTTCTCATCGTCGTGCTGGCTCATGGGATGCTCCTCCTGATCGGCGTGTGCGGGCGTGTGGATGGCCGGAGTCTACGGCGCTGACCGCGCGGGCAGCCTTGACAAATGTCAAGAGCGAAAAGCCGGCTGCAGGCGGGGGCGTCCCCGCAGGCCGCGAGGTGGCAACGTTGGTTACGATTGGCGCCGCGGGAGGCGCGGTGCGGCGGGCGAGAATGGCGCCACGCGCATGTGCCGGTCCCGTGGCAGCGGCATGACGCCGGCCGCGCCGCGCGCAGCAGGAGGGGCTCGGCGGCGGCGCGGGCGCGGACTATGCTTCGCGTTTCGTGCCTGAACCGCCGATAATCCTCACCCACCACACGGCGTCACCTATGAGCGTTGCCAAAACGGGCAATTGGAATGATCGGATGCTGGGCCTCGCGATCGTGCTGTCGCTCGCGGTCGTCGTGCTGAGCGCCTATCTGCGCATCTCTGCGGCAGGGCTGGGATGCGCGGACTGGCCGGCCTGCTATGCCCGTCTCGACGCCGTGCAGGAGGGCGCGACCGGTCCGGCACGGGCCATACATCGAGCCACGGCGTCCACGGTCGCCCTCGTCGCGCTCGGCTGCCTGCTGGTCGCGCTCCGGCGCCGGCGCGACCGCGTCGCGGCCGCGGCGCTGGTGACGCTCACGGCGCTGCTCGCCGTGGTGGGCCTGCACACCCCGTCTCCTCTGCAACCGTGGGTCACGCTGGTCAACGTCGCCGGCGGCATGGCCCTGCTCGCGCTGTACGGATGGCTGTGGCTGCGGCCCGAGGCCCCCGCGCCCCGCCCCTGGGATGCGCGCCGGCTCGCCGCTGCCCTCGGCGTGGCCGTGGTGTACGCGCAGATCGCGCTCGGCGCCTGGGCCTCGGCGCATTACGCCGAGCCCGCGTGTCCCGGGCTGCTGTGCCCGCGCGAGGTCTCGACGGCGAGCCTCGCGGATGCCTTCGACCCCGCACGGCGGCTGGCCGTTGCCGAGGGGCGCATCCAGGTCGACGGCGCGTCGGTGCTCGTGCAGCGTGCGCACCGGCTGGGTGCGTTCATCGCTTTTCTTTATGTGTGCATGCTGGTGTTGTACGCGCCGGCCCGCACGGGGACGTCGCGCCGGGCCGGTCTGGCAGTCCTGGCGCTCCTGCTCGCCCAGGCGGCGCTCGGGGTCGGGGCCAGTCTGTCGAACTATCCCCTGTGGGCCGCGATCGGCCACAACGCGCTCGCGGCGATCCTCCTGCTCGCCGTCGTGCGCCTGTATCACGTATATGCCCGGGACTGACTCATGACTCAACTTGCCCAAGCCGGCCGCCGCGGCCCCGTCGCCGCGTGGCTGCTCGTGTGCTGTGCGCTGGTCTTCGCGATGATCGTGCTCGGGGGCGTCACCCGACTGACTCGCTCGGGCCTTTCGATCGTCGAGTGGCAGCCGATCATGGGCGCGATCCCGCCGCTCACCGAACAGCAGTGGGAGACGGAGTTCGAGAAGTACAAGCAGACTCCCGAGTACCTGAAGGTGAACTACGGGATGAGCCTCGCGGAGTTCAAGGAGATCTTCTGGGTGGAGTACGCCCATCGGCTGCTCGGGCGCACGATCGGCGTCGCGTTCATCGTGCCGTTCCTGTACTTCCTGATGCGAAAGCGGATCGGCCGCGAGCTCGTGCCGAAGCTCGCGGGGCTGTTCGTGCTGGGGGGGATGCAGGGGGCATTGGGATGGTACATGGTCGCCAGCGGGCTGGTGGAGGACCCGCGCGTGAGCGCGTACCGCCTCACCGCGCACCTCGGGGTCGCGGTAATCATCTACGGCTGCATGTTCCTCGTGGCGCTCGATCTGCTCTATCCGCAGGCGCGGCCGGCGCCCGCGCGGGTTCGTCGCTACGCCCTGGCGCTGACCGCCCTCGTGTTCGTCACGATCCTCGCCGGCGGCTTCGTTGCCGGCACGCGCGCGGGCTTCGTGTTCAACACCTGGCCGCTGATGTATGGCAGGCTCGTGCCGGAGGGCCTCTATGCCCTGAGCCCCTGGTGGCTCAATCTCTTCGAGAACGTCGCCACGGTGCAGTTCAACCACCGCCTGCTCGCCTACGCCGTCGTCATCGCCACCGTGCTGCTCTGGGCGCTCGTGCGCCGCACGGCGGCGACGCCGCGCGCGCGCACGGCGGCACACCTCCTGCTCGCTGCCGTGGCGCTGCAGTTCGGTCTCGGGATCGCGACCCTGCTGGCGGTGGTTCCCGTGCCGCTCGGGGCGGCTCACCAGGGCGGCGCGCTGCTGGTGCTGACCGCGGCGCTGTTCCTCAATCACGCGTTGCGCAAGGGCGCGGCGAGCAGCGCGCTCCGCTAGCCGGCACGCCTCGCCGGCCGCCGGATGCTGGCCGCCTGCGCGGCGCTCGCCTGGAACATGATGCGCGGAATGTGGAAGTGCCGCGGGCTCACGGCCGGTATTCGCGCAGGCGCCGGACGTCGTGGATGTCGATGTGGCGGCCCTGCACCGAGATCAGGCCGGCCTCGATGAGATCGTGCTGGACGCGCGAGAGCGTCTCGGGCGTCAGGTTGAGGCGCGAGGCGATGACGAGCTTGGAGGCGGGCAGATCGATCTCCGCGCGCCCCTCGACGACGTCCTCGCCGGTGCCGACGGACTGCAGCAGGAACCCAATCAGACGCTCGGCGCTCGATCGCAGCGAGTAGGCCTCCACGTCCAGCACCAGCGCGTGCAGGCGCACCGACATCCCTGCCAGCATGCGGCGGGCGACCGCCGGGTCGCGCGCCAGCAGCTCGAACAGCGGTTCCCTGCGGATGCGCAGCAAGCGGGTGTCGGCCAGCGCCTGCGCATAGACCGGGTAGGGCTTCTCCGCGAACAGCACCGCTTCGCCGAAGCTCTCCCGCGCGCCGCGCAGCGAGATCACCTTCTCGGCGCCGCGGGTGGCGGCGAAGGCGAGCTTGATCTGGCCGTCGACGACGAGGTAGAAGCCGGTCGGGACGTCGCCTTGGCGGAAAAGTATCTCTGCCTTCTTCAGCGTTATCACCTCCGCGCCGGCCGCGATGGCGGAGAGTGACTCGGCGCCGACGTTCGAGAAGATGGGCATCGCCGCCAGCGTCTCCAGGATGTTCACCGCCGATCCCTCGGTGACCTGAATGTCGATCCCGCGCGTCCGGCCCGGCGTGTCGTTCAACGGCGTCGAGGGCACGCCGGCCTACCAGCCTATGCGCAGGGTCAGCGCCGCGTTGCGGCCCGGTTCCGTGAAGAAGCCCGGCGACGGCACGTTGTCCTCGGTGACGCCGCGCAGGCTCGCCCATTCCCAGTAGCGCTGATCAAAGACGTTGTAGATGCCGACGTCGAGCGAGGCGTAGCGGTCGAAGCGCAGGCGCGCCCGCAGATCGAGCGTGACGTAGCCGGGCGGCTCGAAGAGGTTCGCGGTGGAGCGATCCACGCGCCCCTTCTCCGAGACCGCGGTCAGCACCGCGCCCAGCTCCGGCCAGCCGCCGCGCGCCTCGCGCTCGATGCCCACGACGAGACGCGCCGGGAGCACGGTGTTCAGGGGCTCGTCGCGCTCCAGGTCGTCGCCCTGCGACCAGGCGAAGGCGCCGTGCACGTTGACCCCCTGCAGGCGCGGGTGCAGCGATGCCAGCGAGGCGCCCGCCGCCGCCTCCACGCCGAAGATCCGCGCCCGATCCCGGTTGACGGACTGGAACACCGTCGCGCCGCCGGCGTCCACGCCGAGGTTGGCGCGGCTCTCGATCAGATCCTCGTAGTGATTGTAGTAGCCGACCAGCCGCCACCAGGCACGCTCCCCGGAGTGATTCCAGCCGAACTCCACGCCGTGGCTGCGCTCGGGCTCGAGATCGGGGTTGGCCAGCACGACGTAGTTGAACTGCGGCAGGACGAGGGCGATGTTCACGTCGCTGAAGGGGGGGGCCCTGAACCCCTGTACGTACGCCGCGTAGACATGATCCGTGTCCGCGAGCGCGTAGCGCACGCCGAGCTTGGGCGTGAGGCTCGAATCCGAGAGGCCTGCGGGGGCGACGCCGGGATTGTCCTCGCGGAACAGCGCGTCGGCCTCGGCGTCCACGCTGTAGTGGTCGTAGCGCAGGCCGCCGATCAGCGCCCAGCGCGCGTCCGGGAGCGTCGCCTCGTCGGTGAGGAACAGCGCCCATTCGTCCACGGTGGAGTTGGGGAAGTCGCGCACCGGCAGGCCCTCCCCGAGGATGACGTTGGTGACCGCGCCGGTGAGGAGATTGGTCTGGCGGCCGTCGCGTTCCTCCTCGTAGTCGGTGCGGTTCGCCTCGAATCCATACACGAGCTGATGCCGCGCGCCCAGCGCCGCGAACTCCCTGCGGAGGTCGGCCTCGACGCCCAGCTGCTCGGCCTGATACGCGAAATCGCGGGTGCGCAGCACCGGGGCCGGCGCGAAGGGCGGCAGCGCCCGCCGGCGCTCGATCACCCGCTGGTCCGTGCGCGCGCGCTGCGCGTAGCCGCGCACCACGATCTCGTCGGCCGCCCAGCCGGCGCGATCGAAACCCAGCGTGACGAGCGCGCGCTCGCGCTCGTCGCTGTCGTCGCTCAACAGGCTCTCGGTCGCGGCGAACTGGCCGCCCGCGCCGATCACCGAGCGCACGTCGGTCTGCGCGTCCGTGGCATAGCGCTCCAGCGTCAGCGCCGCCTGCCCGGCGGGGTAATCCGCCGTCAGCTTGAGGAAGCCGCTGTCGCGATCGACGTCGGCCGGATTCGCGGGCGGCTCGTCGTCGTGCGCATGATTCTCGGTCTCGTGACCATTGCGCTTCGAATACAGCGCCAGCGCGCCGAGGCTATCCCCCTGCCAGGCGCCGAGCAGCCCGCCGCGCATGGCCGCATCGCGCGTGGTGTAGGTCGCGAGCACCCCGGCGTAGGCGTCGTCGGGTCGCGCGAGGTCGAAGGGATCGCGCGTGGTGAAGGACACCACGCCGCCCAGGGCGTCGCTGCCGTAGAGGGTGGAGGCCGGCCCGCGCAGGATCTCCACGCGCCGCACCAGCTCCGGATCGAGGAGGTCGCGGCCGGCGCTCGAGAGCCTGCCGATGGAGAAGCCGTCCGGCAGCGGCACGCCGTCGACCTCGATGCCCACGCGGTTGCCCTGCAGGCCGCGGATGTTGAAGCTGTCGGCGCCGAAGCGCGCGCGGTCGCTCACCACCGCCACGCCGGGCTCATAGCGGACCAGATCGCTCAGGTCCTGCGCCTGCAGGCGTTCGACCTCGGAACGCTCGATGACCGAGACGTCGCCCACGACCTCGGCGGAGGGTTGCGGCCGCCCGGCCGCGACGACCACGAGGTCGGGCAGCACCGAGAAGCCGGTTGCGGAGGCATCGACGTTTGCGGCCGGTGCAGGTGCTTGGGGGGCCGTGGCGGGCGCCCCGGGTTCGGCCCCGCAGGCGGCGGAGAAAAGTGCGGCCAACAGCAGCCGTGAGGCTTTCATGCTCGTGCTCCATGCGCCGATGACGGCGGCGCCAGCCGGGACGCCCGGACGCCGAGCGGTGTCCGGGCGCGCCACCTCAGTAGATGTCGTGTACGGTGTTGTGGACGTTGAACTTGCCGGTCGGGGTGATGAGCTTGGGATCCTTGATCACCGTCTTCAGCTCCAGCGTCTTGTCGTCAATCACCACCAGCGCCGATTTCTGATCCTTGCCGTTCCACACGGAGAACCAGACCTCGTCGCCCGCCTTGTTGTACTCCGGCTGCACGACGCGCTTCGGCCCCTCGCCCAGGTCGGCCCACTCGGCGATCGGCAGCACCTTGTAGCCGGCCTGCAGGTTGTCGATGTCGAATACCGCGATGCTCTGGCTCAACTTCGAGTCGGGATTCAGCGGCGTGTCGACGTACAGATGCCTCGAGGTCGGATGCGTCTTCACGAACAGCGAGCCGCCGCCCTGGCCCTTGAGCACCTCCACGACCTTCCACGCATGATCCGGGTGGCCCTCCGGATCGGTGCCGATCAGCGTGACCTTCTCGTTGCCGAGCGCCGAGGTCGCCCACACCGGTCCGTAGGCCGGGTGTACGAAGTTGGCGCCGCGGCCGGGGTGCGGGATCTTGTCGACGTCGATGAGCGCGGTCATCTTCTGCTCCTTGGAGTCGACCACCGCGATCTTGTCGGACTGGTTGGCCGCGGTGAGGAAGTAGCGGTGCGTGGAATCCCAGCCGCCGTCGTGCAGGAAGCGCGCGGCGTCCAGGGTGGTTACCTTGAGATTGGCGATGTCCTCGTAGTTGACCAGCAGGATGCGTCCGGTCTCCTTGACGTTGACGATGAACTCCGGATGCTGGTGGCTGGCGACGATCGCCGCCACGCGCGGCTCCGGGTGATACTCCTGGGTATCCACCGTCATGCCGCGCGTGGAGACCACCTTGAGGGGTTCCAGCGTCGGCCCATCCATGATCACGTACTGCGGCGGCCAGTAGGTGCCGGCGATGGCGAGCTTGTCCTCGAATCCCTTGAACTTCGAGGTCTCCACCGAGCGGGCCTCGAGCCCGACCTTGATCTCCGCCACCTTGCCCGGCGGGTCCATCCACAGGTCGATGAGATCGATCTTCGCGTCGCGACCGATGGTGTAGACGTAGCGGCTGGAGTGGGAGAGCCGCGAGATGTGCACGGCATAGCCGGTCTTGATGATGGTCACGATCTCCTTGGTGTCGCCGTCGACGATCGCCACCTCGCCGCTGTCGCGCAGCGTCACTGCGAAGAAGTTCTCGATATTGCGGTTGTGCATGGGCTTGGTGGGACGCTGGTCGACCGGCACCGTGACCTTCCAGGTCTCCTTCATCTGCGGCAGACCGAATTCCGGCGGCGCCGGCGGCTCCTGCTGGAGGAAGCGCGCCATGATGTCGATGTCCTCGGCGCTGAGCTCGCCCGATGTCCCCCAGTTCGGCATGCCGGCCGGTGAGCCGAAGTTGATCAGCGCCTTCAGGTACTCGGTGCCCTTGGCCCGCGTGATGTCGGGCGTGAGCGGCTTGCCGGTCGCGCCCTTGCGCAGCACGCCATGGCAGCCGGCACAGCGCTCGAAGAATATCTGCGTGGCGTGCTTGAACTCCTCTTCCGTGATCGCCGGGGCCTCCGGACTCAGGGCGACGCCGGTCTCGGCGCCGGTCACGCCGGCGGGCGCGCCCTGATACTTCAACTCGGCCTCTTTCGTGCCGGGATGGCGCTCGCCCTGCGCGGCGTCGGTCGGCACGCCGAGCGTCTTGCGGATCTCCCCGACCTTGTCGTCGTCGATCTCCCCGCCTGGATTGCCCCAGGAGTTGAAGACGAAGGTGACGATGTCGGCGATGTTCTCGTCGGAGAGGTGGCTCATCGCGGGCATGACGTTGTTGTACTCGACGCCGTTGACGGTCAGCTTGCCCGAGATCCCCTTTAGCACCATCTCGGTGATCTTCTCGATGCCGTTCGCCTGCAGGAAATCCGACCCCGCGAGCGGCGGGAAGGCTCCTGCGAGGCCGTTGCCCTCGGGTTGGTGGCAGGCCGCGCAGTTGGCGAGATACGCGGCCTTGCCGGCCTCCATACCCTGCTTCGGCGGTCGTTCGTTGACGGCGGCCTCCTCCGCGACGGCGGTGCCGGCGAATGCCAATGCGATGGCGGCAAGTATCAGGCGCTTCATATCGAGGCCCCCTTTCGGCTTGGGTTTGCCCGGTTGGTCTGCGCCTGAGTATCGGCGGCGCCAGCCGGCGGAGGCATTGATGAATATCAAGATGCGTCTGGCGTGGCCGGACCGTTGTCAGGACCCTCCCGGCATCCCGATGCCGCTTTGATGCGGGTCAAGGCGGGCGCCGGCGCCCAGCACGGAGAATGCCGCGCAGCGGGCACCTCCAGGGGTCGACAAGAAAGGAAAACGCGATGAATCATTCGGCCGGATTTCGTTGTGCGTTGACGCTGGTACTGTGCTGCGGGGTCGCCGCGGAGACGGCCGCGGCTGGCGACAACCTCATCGAGGCGATCACCGGGGGCAAGGTCGACTTCTACGGACGGCTGCGCTACGAGCATGTCGACGACGAGCAGGGCGGGCTCGAGGAGGCCGATGCCTTCACCCTGCGCACGGCACTGGGCTACGAGACCGGCCTGTTCTACAAGTTTGGTGCCTACCTGCAGTTCGAAGACGTGCGCGCGATCGTGGAGGACTACAACGACGGCGGCGCCAACGGCAAGACGCAATACGCCACCGTGGTCGACCCGGAGGGCACCGAGCTGCAGCAGGCCAACCTGCGCTACGAGTTCACGCCATCGAGCATGCTGCGCGTGGGCCGCCAGGACATCCAGCACCGCAAGGCGCCGCTGCATCGCTACATCGGCAACATCCTCTGGCGCCAGAACTGGCAGACCTTCGACGCCGCGCGCGTCACCGCCGGGCTGATGCCGGCCGCCGGCGCCGAGGCCAATCGCCTGCTGCTCGACTACACCTACGCCTGGAACGTCAACCGCATCTTCGGGGAGGACAATCCGATACCGGACCGGTCCGACTATCCGATGAGCTCGCACTTCTTCAAGGCCAACTGGGACGGCTTCGAGGCGGTGAAGCTCGAGGGTTACCTCTACAGCCTGGACTTCGACAACTCGCCCTCGTACCGCTTCTCCACCCACACCGTCGGCCTGCGCGGCGAGGGCGAGCGGCCGGTCGCGGAGGGCTGGAAGATCCTGTACACGGCGGAGTTCGCCCACCAGTGGGACGGCTACGAGAATCCCAACGACGTGGACGTCAACTACTACCTCCTCGAGGGCGGCGCGACCTACAAGGTGGGCAAACCGTGGCTCGACGGCATTACCGTCAAGGCCTCCTACGAAGTGCTCGAGGGCGACGGCGGCCAGGCGGCGTTCCAGACCCCGCTCGGCACGAACCACGCGTTCCAGGGCTGGGCGGACCGCTTTCTCGTCACCCCGGGCGACGGGATCGAGGACCTGTTCTTCACCCTGCGAGGGGGGATCTACGGCGCCAATGTCATGGTCATGTATCACGACTTCGCCGCCAACGATCGCGAGTACGACTACGGCACGGAATGGGACGTCGTGGCCGAGAAGCCGTTCCTGAAGCACTGGATGATCGGGGTGAAGTACTCGGACTACTCGGCATCCGACGACGCGCTGAACGTGGCCGCCAACAGCGCCGCGGGGCAGGCCTTCGACAAGGAGATCTTTTGGGCGTACCTGCAGTTCAAATGGTGATGGGGTACATCCTGTAGTTGAGCCGGGTCAAGGTGAACGGGCCCCGTGGAGGAATAGGATTCTCGTGCGATTTGCCGCCGCCGGGATGCGCGACCGCTGCCGCCGGCGGCGTCCATGCTTCCGCTGCATCGTGCCACGGGACCCGAGCAATGGCCACCGATTTCAACGCATCGAGGCGTCGCTTCCTCCTCGGCAGGAGGCCGGAGAACGGGCGCCCGGTTCGTCCGCCGTGGGCGCTGGCCGAGGAGTTGTTCACGGACGTATGCAATCGCTGCATGGCGTGCGCGGAGTCCTGTCCACAGGGGATCCTGGTGCAGGGCGCCGACGGATACCCCGAGGCGGATTTCACCGAACGCGGATGCACCTTCTGCGGCGAATGCGTCACCGCCTGCAAGCCCGCGGCCCTCGTGCGTGGGGCCGGGGACGGGGCGCGGCGGCCCTGGCCGCACCGGGCAATCGTGCGGGAGCGCTGCATCGCCAAATCCGGGATCGTGTGCCGCACATGCGCCGATGCCTGCAACCACGGCGCGATCAGGGTGACGTTGATGCACGGGGGGCGCGCCTCACCCGAGATCTCCGCGGCGGACTGCACCGGCTGCGGTTCCTGCCGCGCGGTCTGCCCGGTGCAGGCCATCGCCCTCGCGCCCGCACCGATCACGGGCACCGCAATGCCATGAACGAATACAACTGCTGCGGCGTGCTCGTGCACGCTCGCCCGGGAAGCGCGAAAGCAGTGGCCGCCGGTCTCGAGGCGCTCGCCGGCGTGCAGGTGCATGCGTCGGAACGGGACCGCCTGGTCGTCACGATCGAGGACCACCCCGGCCGCTCCTGCATCGAAACCATATCGCAGCTCCACGCCATTCCCGGCGTGCTGTCTGCGTCCCTTGTCTATCAGCATAGCGAACCAGATCAACCCGAACCGGAGTCGGCAACATGACACTGACACGGCGTGACTTCATCAAGAGCAATGCGGCGGCGGCGACCGCTGCCGCGGCAGGCATCGCGCTGCCCGGCGTCCGCACCGCGGCGGCCCTTGGCGAGAGCGACATCCGCTGGGACAAGGCGCCCTGCCGTTTCTGCGGGACCGGCTGCTCGGTGCTCGTCGGCGTCAAGGACGGTCGCGTGGTGGCCACCCAGGGCGATCCGGACGCGCCCGTCAACCGCGGACTGAACTGCATCAAGGGCTACTTCCTCTCCAAGATCATGTACGGCAAGGACCGGCTGACCCAGCCGCTGTTGCGCAAGCGCGACGGCCGTTACGACAAGGAAGGGGAGTTCGAGCCGGTCTCCTGGGACGAGGCCTTCGCCGTCATGGCGGAGAAATGGAAGGCGGCCATCAAGGCCGATCTACAGGCCAACGCTGGCAGGCCGCCGGAGGAACTGGTGTCCTCCGTGGGCATGTTCGGCTCCGGACAATGGACCATCTGGGAAGGCTACGCGGCGACCAAGCTCTACAAGGCGGGGTTCCGATCCAACAACATCGACCCGAACGCCCGCCACTGCATGGCCTCCGCCGTCGCCGGGTTCATGCGCACGTTCGGCGCCGACGAACCGATGGGCTGCTACGACGATCTCGAGCATGCCGATGCGTTCGTGCTTTGGGGCTCGAACATGGCGGAGATGCACCCGATCCTCTGGTCGCGGCTGACCGATCGCAGGCTCACCGCGCCGGAGGTGCGCGTGGCCGTGCTCTCGACCTTCGAGCACCGCAGCTTCGAGCTCGCCGACATTCCCGTGATCTTCAGGCCGCAGACCGATCTCGCCATCCTCAATTACATCGCCAACTACATCATCCAGCACGATGCCGTTAACGTCGCGTGGGTCGAAAAGCACGTGGCCTTCAAGCGCGGCGTGACCGGCATCGGCTACGGCCTGCGCCCCAACCACCCGCTCGAGCAGGCCGCGGCCAACAACGGCTACCCGGGCGAGGACGGCCAGCCGAAGGGCGATCCCGACAAGATGGATCCGATGAGCTTCGAGGAATACAAGGCGTTCGTCGCCGAGTACACGGCCGAGAAGGTGGCGGAGATGTCGGGCGTACCGGTCGAGCAGCTCGAGGCCCTGGCGCAACTCTATGCCGACCCCAAGCGCAAGGTGGTCTCGTACTGGACGATGGGCTTCAACCAGCACACGCGCGGCACCTGGGCCAACAACCTCGTCTACAACCTGCACCTGCTGACGGGCAAGATCTCCGAGCCCGGCAACGGCCCCTTCTCGCTGACCGGCCAGCCCTCCGCCTGCGGCACGGCGCGCGAGGTTGGCACGTTCTCCCACCGTCTGCCCGCGGACCTGGTCGTGAAGAAGCCCGAGCATCGCGCCTTCGCCGAGAAGATATGGAAGCTGCCGCAGGGCCTGCTCAACGGCAAGATCGGCTACCACGCCGTGCTTCAGAGCCGCATGCTCAAGGACGGCAAGCTGAAGTGCTACTGGGTGACGACCAACAACAACATGCAGGCGGGCCCCAACATCAACGAGGAGGTCTATCCCGGCTGGCGCAATCCCGAGACCTTCATCGTCGTCTCCGATCCCTACCCGACGGTCTCGGCGACGGCAGCCGATCTGATCCTGCCGACGGCCATGTGGACGGAGAAGGAGGGCGCCTATGGCAATGCCGAGCGGCGCACCCAGTTCTGGCGCCAGCAGGTCCGGGCCCCTGGCGAGGCGCGGTCCGATCTCTGGCAGTTCGTGGAGTTCTCCAAGCGGTTCACGACCGAAGAGGTCTGGCCTGCGGAGATCCTCGAGGCCAACCCCGAGTACAAGGGCAAGACGCTCTACGAGGTCCTGTATGCCAACGGCCAGGTCGACGCCCACCCCAGGGTGGCCGTGACGGACGAGAAGGGCAACGTGTACCAGAACGACGAGATGGATCACTTCGGCTTCTACCTGCAGAAGGGCCTGTTCGAGGAGTACCGCCGCTTCGGCCTGGAAGGCCCCAAGAAGGGCCACGACCTCGGCGAGTTCGACAGCTATCACCAGGCGCGCGGCCTGCGCTGGCCGGTGGTCGACGGCAAGGAGACCCTCTGGCGTTATCGCGAAGGCTACGATCCGTTCGTCGAGAAGGGCGCCGGCGTGCAGTTCTACGGCAACGCCGACGGCAGGGCGAACGTCATCGCCCTTCCCTACGAGCCGCCGGCCGAGGCCCCCGACGGGGAATACGATCTCTGGCTCAGCACCGGCCGCGTGCTGGAGCACTGGCATTCCGGGTCGATGACCCGCCGCGTGCCGGAGCTGCATCGCGCATTCCCCGACGCCGTGGTCTTCATGCACCCGGCGGACGCCGAGAAGCGAGGCTTGAACCGCGGCATGCCGTGCAAGGTCATCAGCCGGCGCGGCGAGATCACGGCGCTCGTCGAGACGCGCGGACGGAACAAGCCGCCGGAGGGCCTGATCTTCATACCGTGGTTCGACGCCAGCCGGCTGGTGAACAAGCTGACGCTGGACGCCACCTGTCCGATCTCGAAGGAAACCGATTTCAAGAAGTGCGCCGTCAAGGTGACCAAGGCCTGAGCGAGCGCACAGGGATTCGCCGACGTGGTGATGACGGGAACGGGAGCAGTGCGCGACGCGAGGCGGCGCCGGCTGCTCGTCAACGCGCTGCGCAGCGCATGCGGAACCGGCCTGATGGCGCTGGGCCTGGGGCTCGCACATCGCCAGAGCCGGGCGCTGCCGGGCGCGGCGATCCGGCCACCGGGTGCGCTCGAGGAGGACCGATTCCTCGGGGCTTGCGTGCGCTGCGGGTTGTGCGTGCGCGAATGCCCCTACGGTACCCTGCGGCTGGCGCGGCTCGGCGAGGACGTCGCGCTCGGCACGCCCTATTTCGCCGCGCGCGAGGTGCCCTGCGAGATGTGCGAGGACATTCCCTGCGTGAGGGCATGCCCGACCGGTGCGCTCGATCCGAAACTCCAGCGTATCGATGACGCGCGCATGGGCCTGGCGGTGCTGGTGGACCAGGAGTCGTGCATCGCCTTCCAGGGACTGCGCTGCGAGGTGTGCTTCAACAGCTGTCCGGCGCGTGGGAAGGCGATTACCATCGAGTACAGGCACAACGATCGCAGCGGGAAGCATGCGCTGTTCATACCGCAGGTGCACTCGGAGGCCTGCACCGGGTGCGGCAAGTGCGAGAAGGCCTGCATCCTCGAAGAGGCCGCCATCAAGGTCCTGCCGCTGGCGCTCGCCAAGGGTTCCCCGGGCGGCCACTACCGCCTCGGCTGGGAGGAGAAGGAGCGGGCCGGGGAGGCACTGGTGGCGCCCGATCGCCCGCACGAATACAACCTTCCCGAGGGCATGCGTTACGAGCACGGCGGCGAAGGTTTGATCCCCGTGCCGCCGGACGATCCGGCCGGCGCGCTCAACCGCGGTGAAGGCTACTGACATGGCATCGCCGGCCGACGATCTCATCGATCGGTCCGCGCCGGCACGCGGGTGGTGGCGCTCGCATCGTTGGCTGGCGCTGCGCCGGATCACTCAGCTCGCCGTTCTGGCTCTCTTCCTGCTGGGCCCGCTGTTCGGCCTCTGGGTGGTCAAGGGCAATCTCGCCTCGAGCGTCACGCTTGACGCGCTGCCGCTGACCGATCCGCTGGTGCTGCTGCAGTCGCTGGCGGCGGGTCATAGGCCCGGCAGACAGGCGCTGCTCGGCGCCGCACTCGTCACGCTTTTCTATCTGCTGGCGGGCGGACGCGTGTACTGCAGCTGGATCTGCCCGCTCAACGCCGTCACCGATGCGGCCGCGTGGCTGCGCGAGAGGCTCGGCATCCGTGGCGGCATGGCGCCGTCGCCGAACCTTCGCTATGGCCTGCTCGCGGCCGCGCTGATCGCCGCAGCGATGACCGGCGCGATCGCCTGGGAGCTGGTCAATCCGGTCTCCGTCGTCTTTCGCGGCCTGGTTTTCGGCATGGGGTTGGCGTGGGCCGTGGTCGCTGCCGTCTTCCTGCTGGATCTTCTCCTCGGCAAGCGCCTCTGGTGCGGTCACTTGTGCCCGGTCGGCGCGTTCTACGGCCTCATCGGACGGGTGAGCATCGCGCGCGTGAGCGCGTCGCGCCGCGAACGCTGCGACGACTGCATGGACTGCTACGCGGTGTGTCCGGAGCCGAGGGTGATCGGGCCGGCGCTGAAGGGGGCGTCGAAGGGGATCGGCCCGGTCATACTCGCCGGGGAATGCACGAATTGCTGTCGATGCATCGATGTTTGCAGTCAGGACGTGTTTCGTCTTTCGACCCGATTCCACAACGTCGCGGTCTCGGCAGAGACCGCGGGCAAGCGGGAGGCAATGTCATGATTAAACGCATGGTGATGGCGGCGCTGCTGCTCGCGGGATCGCTGCATCCTGGGCCCGCGACGATGGCCGAGCCGGTCGCGGTGACCTCGGAGCGCGGGAACGTCGGCATCAACGAGGAGACCGGCGCCGGTCTGGAGTGGAAGCAGTACAACAAGGACGGTCCTCCCATCCCGCGGGACTACCTTCAGCAGCCCCCGCTGATCCCGCACAAGATCGATGGCTATCAGATCACGATGAAGCACAACAAGTGCCTGAGCTGCCACAGCTGGAAGAACTACAAGGAAAGCGGCGCGACCAAGATCAGCCAGACGCATTTCGCGAGCCGCGACGGCGCGATCCTCGCCAACGTGTCGGCCCGGCGGTACTTCTGCACCCAGTGCCACGTGCCGCAGACCAACGCCGAGCCGCTCATAGGCAATACCTTCGAGGCGCTGGATGCGCTGAAGCCGCAATGAAATGAGCAGCCGCACGGGGAAATCGAGTCATGAAAACGAAAACAGGCAGGTTTCTCGCCCGCTTTTCCGCCGTCACGCTGGTCGTCGGCGCATTCGTCTCCGGCATCGTCTTCTGGGGCGGCTTCAACTGGGCGATGGAGCTCACGAACGTCGAGAGCTTCTGCATATCCTGCCACGAGATGCGCGACAACGTTTACCAGGAGTACAAGGCGACCATACATTACGTGAACCGCACGGGCGTGCGCGCCACCTGCCCGGATTGTCACGTTCCGAAGGAGTGGATACACAAGGTCGTCCGGAAGATCCGGGCCAGCAACGAGGTGTATCACAAGCTGATCGGTTCCATCGACACGCGGGAGAAGTTCGAGGCCAAGCGCATCGTGATGGCGCAGCATGTCTGGGACGCGATGAAGGCAACCGACTCACGCGAATGCCGAAATTGCCACGACTTCAAATCCATGGATTACGGCGTGCAGGGCCGGCGCGCGGCGAACATGCATGCCGCCGGGTTCGCGGAGGGCAAGACCTGCATCGACTGTCACAAGGGCATCGCGCATCAATTGCCCGACATGTACACGCAGGACCAGAGCTCGGTGCTGCTGAAGCACCAAGAGTAGGCCAGGCGGGCCTCGTACCGACGGTCGGTTCCCGCCACGCACCGCTTCCGGGAAAGTCCGGCGCTCTCGACGGTCTAGAAGCTCGCACGCAGGCCTATATTGGCGCTGATCCCCGCTGCGTCGATGCCCGAACCGTGCTCGCGATAGTTCTCATCGAGCAGGTTCTCCAAGCCGACCTGCACGGCCCAATGCTCGCCCGGCTGCCAGCCGGCGCGCAGGTTCAGGGTCACCCAGCCCGGCGTGCCGTTCGGATCGATGCGCGGATCGTCGCGGTCGCGGTCGCTCAGGCGATTCTGCCGGGCGGCGAAGCGGGTGTACGCTTCGATCCAGAGTGAGGGCTTGAGCGCGCAGTAAGCCCCAAACCGGCCGTTCAATGGCGGTATGCGATCCGCTGGCACCACGGTGCCATCATCGAAGGTCTCATCGCCGATTGTGTAGTTCAGTGCACCGTAGATCTCTAGGCGATCGCTATGGAAGTAGCGTGCGTCCAGCTCCGCGCCATAAAGTCGCAGCTCGTTGATATTCTGATTCTGCACGATATCCCTGCCGTCGGCGGTGACCTCGCCGGTAAGTACGCTGGTTATCTTGTCGCGATAGTCGGAGACGTAGCCTATTGCCTCCGCCTGCCAGCGGGCGTTCTGCAGCTTGAAGCCGAAGTCCCAGGTCAGCACGGTCTCGGGTTCGAGTTCCGGGTTGGCGATGTTGAAACGGTTGCCGGGTCGCTGGCCGAGCGTGGCCAGGTCGAAGATATTCGGCGGACGGAAACCACGGCCGAAGTTGCTCACTGCCTTGAGCGCGTCGGTGAGTGCATAGGAAACACCGATGTTGCCGGTAAGGTCGTCGGGATCGAGTTCAGCGCCGACTCCCCGATCGGCCGCGGCGAGCTCGATCCGGTAAAGGCTGTAGCGGCCGCCCAGAACCACTTCGAGCCGATCGCCGAATGTCACGCTCTCGTTGCCGTACACCGCGAATGAGTCCATGGTCGAATCGTCGGGGAAGCGACTGGTGCCGGTCGATGTCGCGCCCGTGCTGATATCTCGATCGCTGCGACTGCTGGTCACCTTGTCGTGGTAGAACTCCAGACCGTAGACCAGCTGCGCGCGGCTGCCATGCGCTAGCGTCGCCTGTGCGGTGAGGCCGGTGAGATGGCTGGCATTGCGTTCGCGCACCTCGACCACGTCGCCGAAATCCCGTGTGCGACGATCGTCGGTGACGCGCTGATGCGCCGCGTGCAGTTCCAGCGTGTCGAACAGCGGCGTGGCTTGCGTCAGCCGATGGCGGCCGTGGAAGAACAACCGTTCGTTGGGTTCGAAGAGGAAGACCTCGGCGGAGGGTTCCTCCTGCCCGAAGCCGGCCACGAGCTCATCATGGCGCGGAGTCTCCGGCTGCTGCAGGAACTGCACGTCGAACAGCAGCTCGTGTGCGGAACCCGGGCGGTACAGCACCTTGCCGCTGCCGGCCCAGGCCTCGAAGCCCGAATGCGCCTGATCCTCGCCGCCGCCGGCGACACGGTCGTCGTAGTCCTGATAGCCGAAACTGCCGAGTATGGCGGCGTTCTCCCTGCCCGCGCGCAGTGTCAGGTGCGTATGGAAGGCGTTCTCGGCGCTCGTGTAGCTGTTGTCCAGCACCGCCCTCGATTGCCACGTCTCGCCCTCGAAGTGCGGCGTCGGAGTCAATACCTGCACCACACCGCCCATTGCATCGCCGCCGTACAGCGCCGAGGACGGCCCTCGCACGACCTCGATGCGCTCGACGTTGAGAGGGTCCAGCAGCGCCATGTACTGGTTCGGGGAGTTGCGGAAGATGGCGTTGCTGAGCCGCATGCCGTCGACCAGGTAGAGCACCTCCGACCCCTTCAGGCCCCGCACGATGGGAATAGCCTGTCCCGGCGTGGTCTCCTGCACGTAGACGCCGGCCCTTCCGCGCAGGAGATCCGGGACGACCCGCGGAGCCTCGCGCTCGATTTCCTCCGGGCCGACGACCGTTACCGCCGTTGGCACGTCGAAGACGCTGGCGGCGGTGCGTGTTGCTGTGACCTGCACGGTATCCATGATCTCGATCCGCTCGGCCTCCTGCGCGCGAATCGGCATCGCGGACAGGCAAGCGGACAACGCGCAAAGGAACGCCCGACGGGTGCGTTCGCTCGACGTGCGTCGGACCCGGACACCGGCAGGTGGTCGCTGCATGGCTAATGGATTGCCTCGCGGACAGGGCGGCTGGCCGACGGGTGAACGGCCGCGGGCGTCCGCCTCTTGGTCAGCGGCTTCTGCCTCGCTTTGGCCCTGCGGGTGCCAAAGTACACGTGCAGGCCGAGGAGGACCGGCATGGCGATGCCCGGCAGCCAGTGGATCCAGCTTAGCCACTCGCGCAGAGTGTCGTCGCCAACGTAGTAGAGCCCGTAGCCGGTGGCAGTCAGCAGCAGGCACAGCGCCGCCATGCCGCCGCCGCTCCAGCGATTGCGACGGGCGCGCCATGCCTTGATCATGTGCGCAGTGAGCAGCGAGCCAAGGAAGAAGAGCGCGAGCATCGCCGCGGCGCCATGGATAGTCATCATCGGGCCCTCCCACTCGTGCGGCATCGGGCCGTACTCGCCCTCCTCGGCGAGGACGTAGTGACAGAGCAGCCACACCATTCCGGACAGCGTGAGCAGGCCGACCGTGAAGTAGATCGTGTTCTCGTGCCAGCGGGCGAGGCGGATCCTGTCAGGCGCAGCAGGCTTCATGGTTCCCGGTTGATGGCGTGCTGAAGAGAAGCCGACGCTCCGGGTCGCCGAGTACGACGGCGCGGGCATCGAGCCGCGCGAGCAGATCGAGCGGCGGCTCAGCGCTAAGCCAGACGATCTTGGTGAGCGCGTCCGCATCGATGCATCGCGGTGCAATCACGGATACGCTGATCGCATCGGTGCAGGAGCGTTGCGTACGCGGATCTATTATTGGATTGATACGCTCGCCGTCACGTTCGTGCCAGGCGAAATACTCGGCAGTCGTCGCGATCGCCGCGTTGCGGATGGAGGGCAACGCAACCGTCTGCGCTGGCGCCTGCGGATGTCGAACGCAAACCGGCCAATCACGCTCGCCGAATGCGCGCAGGTCGCCGCCCGCGTTCACCAGTGCGGCTTGAACGCCATGCGCTTTCAACGTCGTGATCGCCTCATCTACCGCGTATCCCTTGGCAATACCGCCCAGATCGATTTGTAAGGGCTTCGCAAACCGCACCGTCGAATCCGGCAACAACTCGATGTCGCGAAAGCTGCCGTCCGCGGCAGCCGCGCCGCCGCCGACAGCGGGCAGAAAGTCCAATGCCACCAGGCGCCTGCCGACAGTGCAGTCGAACAGGCCGCCTGACCAGGCGCCGAACTCCAGCGCTCGGGTCAGCACCTCGTAGGTGTGGGGTGTGACGGCGACGGGTTTGCGATGCGCATCGCGATTGAGGCGGCTTACGTCGCTGTCGCGGTCGTGAAAGCTCATCAGCGTGTGGATGCGGGCGATCGCCTCGAATGCCGCTTCAGCTGCAGCCCACTCCTGGTCAGGCGTCCCTGCCTGGACCTTCAACTGGACAAACGTCCCCAGCAGCGGTTTGCAGCGTACTAGCATTTTTAGCGTGATTTCAGTATCTGCTCGTGCAGTGCCAAAAGGCGCTTGGCGCCGTCAGCCAGGTGCTTGCAGGACATCGTCGCTCCGCTGATGTTGGTGATGTCCTTGTCGAGCTTGAAGGCGTCACCGTTGCGCTTGCCGATGAACTGCCTGCGCCACGCCGGATCGCGGACTTCGCCGCCCTTGCTCTCGCGGTAATCCATGATCTCGATGCCGAGCAGGCTGCCGTCGGCGTCGATCGCGGCAGCGTAGGTGATGAACTCGTGCTTGCCGTACACCTCATCGACGATGAAATAGCCCAGGCGGCGGTCGCCGGTTCGTGCCTCCCAGATGCGATCCGTGGGCAACGGCGTGCGCGTGTTGGAGATCTTGGATATGGTCTTGCGCTGGTGCGGTGTGAGGGTCAGCGGAACCTTCTCGAAGCTCATCGCCTCGGGAAAGAGGGCTTGCTGCGCCTGCTCCGTGCTGAGATAGGTCTCGGCGATGCACACCGTGCTGGCGGCCGCCAGCAGCGGCGGCAGCGCCCAAATCTCCCAACGGTTCATGATGGTTTCCGACTCCTCGTGCTCAGAACTCGTAACCGAGGTGAAAACCGACGTGAACACGCTCGTGTTCGTCCAGATTCAGGCCGTCCCGGACATAGGAGTTGCCGGAGCCGGCACCGTAGAACTGGAACAGCACGCCGGCGGTCGCCCACCAGTGCTTCTGCGCGAAGTGAATGGTTGGGCCGATGTAGTTGCCGTTCTGGAAGTTGTCACCGAGCTGGATCTCCGGCAGGTCGAAGCTCGAGGGGCCGCCACTGCAGTAGGGGTCGAGTTCGCCCTCGAATTCCGGGCAGAGGTAGTCCGACTGGTGGCGGAATTCCAGGCCGATGTTCCAATTGGGGGCGAAACGGTAGGAGACGCCGACGCCGATGTCGAAGGCGATCTCCTCCTCCAGCACCCTGTCGCCCACCTCGCCGGATTCGCGGCGCTCCATCTCCATCTTTGTCGACATCGCGACGACCACCGTGTCGTCGAGGAAGTTTTTTTGCAGATACAGGACCGGGAAGAAAGAGTCCTGGTCGATCTGCGCGCCGTCGAGGCGGTAGACGTTGCGCCGCTCGAAGCCGAAACCCAGCGAAAGGCCCATGAAGTCCTTGTAAGGACTCAGGATGTTGTACTTGGCCAGGACTTCCCACCCGGCGAACTGCGTGTCGTCGAAGCTGCCGCCAGCCCCGCCCTGCGAGTCGAACATGGGCTGCAGGTCGGGGTCGTTGACCGAGTAGTCGTGGTGGAAGAGCTGCCACTGGAACTCGAGAGTAAGGCGGTCGGTGAGGCCCCATTCGACCATCGGACGAATGTCGTTGAACATGTAATCGCCCGATTCCTTGCCGAGCCGGTGCACGGTGAGCAGCTTGGCCTCGAACTCGCCCTGCGGGAGCGTTTCGGCCCCCTTTGTGTAGATCCAGAGACTTTCATCCGCCCCTGCCCATGGCGACCCTGCTAGCAATGCGACTGCCGCGAAAATAGCCGTGCGATTCCCCATCGTCATCTCCAAAACACTATTTTAATCAATTAGATAAATTCGACCTTGAGGTCTGCGTGTCCGAAATATCAAGGGTGCATCCCCAACAGAACGAGACGCATTAACAGAATTTTGCGAAACTATAATAAGAATGATTCGCACTCGCAACAGTTTTAACGAGGCTCGCCGGCGGCTCCGGAAAGGGTCGTCACGTCGTGCCCGATCGGGCGTGCGCGCTGGGGAGGAAACGCGTATTCGCCGAACCTGTCTGGCGCCATGCCGGAGGGGCTCTGGAGTCGGATGGGGACGGGATAGCCCTGACCGGGTCATGAGGTACCTCGCCGGGGGCCGGGAGGCGTGAATCCGAGGGGAGGAAACGCAGATGCGCGGCGAGGTGTTGCTCCATCATGCCGAGCGGCTAGTGGCTGCTCTCGTACAACCCGGGAACCTCTGCGCGGCGCGGGTGATTGGCCGGCGGGATCTTCACGATGAATCTCGCCACGGCCATTTACGGTTCATGGCTGAATTACTCGAGGAACATCCAGTGCGAGGTGTCCGCCCGGCGCCGCAACGTGATGCGACCCGTTCCACAAGTGCTGACGGTCACGCTCAGGACATCGCCTCCGCCACCAGCCACGTCACGTAGGCGATGAACAGGATCGTCACGACGATGCACACCGTCCAGTTCAGCCGCACCGCCGCCTGGCCACGGTCACGCTCGAGCAGCCACTCCGCGGCGATCGAGGTGACCAGCGCGACGACGATCATCAGGAAGGTGGCCGTCGCGAGCTGGGAAACCAGCAGCGAGCGCGCCGTCCGCGTGACGTGCTCTCCCAGCGTGTACACGTTGCCGACGCCGGCGAGGATGGCGGTGGTGGCCAGCGTGGCGCGTATGCCGAGCGCGGAGACGTTCACCATGTAGATGAGCAGGCTGATGAGGTTCGCGACCAGCAGCCCGGTGAACTGTGTCGCGACCAGGTACTGGCTGTCGCGCGCTATCTCCAGCTCCATGACCACGCGCGAGAACCGATCCGCCTTCTCCGTGCCCAGCCCGAAGCGTGTGTCGTAGCCCTTGACGTACTCCAGCAGACGCAGCACGCCGAGCCGGAAACCGGGCAGATCGACCAGTTCGCTCAGCTTGCTGTCGACGACGTCGGGGACCAGGCGCAGCTCCGATGCCGTGTAGGGAGTCTCGAAGATCACGCGCAGGACGTGACGATCGAAGGGGTAGCGCCGCAGGTTCCAGTTGTGGTTCACCGTGGCCGAGACGAAGGCGGCGCTGTAGTGCTTGCCGTCGGGGAGGGTGCGGCTGTTCACGCTGCGCACCTGCCAGTGACGTCCGTTGACGATCTGGAAGTCCGAATGCGGGTTGATGGCGTACTTCTCGCTCACCCACCAGACATAGAGATCCATGTCGTAGCTGTTGTTCACCACGTCCAGGCCGTGGATGCCCGTGACGTACATCCCGAAGCGCACCTCGGCGGGCGCGGCCGGGGCGGACGGCGGCGCGGCGGCGATCAGCGCGAGAAGCAGCCACGCCGCGAGCACGTGGCGGCCATCGCGATAACGTATTCTCCGGGGTCGCGGCATGATACCGGCAGCATAGCAAATGCCGGGCGCGCCCTCGCGTGCCCGCGGACATCGGCAACGCGGTGACGCTGCCGTGCGCCCGGAAACCGGATGGATCAGCGGCCAGGTGATCCGCGCCGAGGGCGGCGCCTCGCTGATGGATGCCTCGCATCCTCCCGAGCTGCAGTTGCCGGCAGTGGGCGAATCGCGGCGATCTGCGCCCGCGATGGCGACGGCCTGAGTCTCCGGCGCGCCCTGCGGGCAGCCGCGTAGTGGGTGGCTGTGTGTTCCGGCGGTGGCCTGCACCGGGCCGCAATGGCCGGCCCTCCCGGGAGAGGGAGGGCCGGCCGGTCACTAGACGCGGCCCGATGCGCTCAGGTGCGTCTGCGCGAGGTCGTGGCGGCGCGGCTGACGGAATCGCGCTGCTTCCTCAGCTCGTCGCGATCCTCGTCTTCCGCATCGTCATCCTCGTCGTCGTGAAGCCGACAGGACTCCGGCGCGCGATCTACCTTGCGACTCGCGGTCTTGCCATCCACGGTGGCAGCAATGACGCACGGCACCAAGGCTGTCTGCTTCAGCACCAATCCCCAGCCTCCGCGGGCGTTGGCCTCGGCCGTACCGAGCACGGCACCGCTCACCGCGTCGGTGACGGAGACGCGCAATCCCTTGCGAACGGTGCCCTTGGGCGCCACGATCCTGCCGGCTATCGTCAGCGTGGAGGTGCGCTTGTGCCAATGGGCCCTGGTGATGCGCACGGCCTTGACGTAACCCGTGCCCGGCCCGGGTGCCGCGGCACCGACGTTGATGGTTACGGTGCCCGAGGCCTGTGCGACGCCGTCGGAGGCCGTCACGGTGACAATGTGAGTGCCTGGGGCGGCCGGGCCGTTCGGCGCCCAGCTGAAGTGGCCAATCGCACTGTCGGTGGCATCCGGGGTGAAGGTGAGGCCCGCGGGCAGCGCGCCTGTCGTCAGCGTCAGCGGGTCGCCATCGGCGTCGGTGGCGGTCACGTCGAACGCGTAGGTCGTTGCATCGCCGACGGTCACGCTCCACGACGAAGCTGGAACGACAGGCGGGTGATTGGTGGGCTGCGCGGGGGCGGAGACGTTGAAGGTGACGGTCTGCGCCGGCGAGGAGAGCGCGGTCCCGGAGGCCGGCTTGTCCGTCGCCTGGAACGTGAAGGCCACCGCCGGCGTCTTTGCCGCGGTTCCCGCCGGCGGCGTGTAGGTGAGCGTGGTGCCATCGAAGGCGGCGCCGGCGGGCAGGGGCGAGGGTTTCACGGTGATGGTCACCGGGTCGTTGTTCGGGTCGGTCGCCTTGGCTACCACGCTGCCCGTTGCGCCCTCGGTGATCGCCTGATCGCCGGCGGGCGTGAGCGTGAGCGTGGGCGCGGCGTTCGCGGCTCCGCAGAAAAATGCGTAATTGCTCTTGGCCGCCTCGCTCCTGTTGGTGGCGGCATCGCCGCCCTTGGCGCTGCCGCTGCCGTGGCAGACGTTGCAGGAGCCGGTGGACGGGTATTGGCTGGAGCCGGCGGAGGTCAGCAATTGCAAATAGTCCGGTTTCAGGTTGCCCGGCACGCCCTGCGCCGGATCGGAGGTGGGGCTGGCGGTGGCCTTGCAAGTCGTCAACACGCCGTCGACGCGCGACTGGGTTGCGGCGGCCGGACCGGCGAGGCCGGCGCCTGCCGCCGCCATCAGCACCGCCGGGAACAGGTAGCGCCTCCCGCGACGGTCGCCGAACCGCGTCTGTGTACTCAGGGACCTGGTCATATCGCATTTCTCCTAGGTAGGTGGTCTCTCTAGCCGCCGAGCATCCGCGCCGAGGCCGGTCCCGCCCCCAGGTCCCGTCTCACGACGAGATCCGCCTGGCGGCGGTCCGGATGCGCGCTAGCAGGGATCGGCACCCGTTGCGGGAGGGGAAATCTCCCACGCCGCGGAAAACTAGCCGGCCGGGGGCCTGCGGAAGTGTGACGCGTTGACGATCACGGCCCGACAGGAATCCGGCGCGGCCCGATCTGTCGATCTCAACTTAAGCGAGGATTAGGCGCGACCGCCGGGCGAGAGCGCAGGCCGTGAAATCACTCGCTCGACCGCACTCCGAAGGGGGCGGGCGCGGAATGAGACTGATTGCGAACAGACTTCTTATTCATCGCTCGAGGAGGCGGCGCCTATCAGAAAGTGATTGCTTGGAGCGCGATGAGGCGGCTACCTTACGCGGCGTGTGAGGATTACCCGCGTCACTGCGGAGGCGAGATCGAAATGCGGTTGCTGCTGGTAGAGGATGATCCGGTGCTCGGCGACGGCCTCGCGGCGTCGTTGCGCGAGGAGGGCTACGAGGTCGAATGGAGCCGGGACGGCGCACACGCCGTCGGACTGGCGCGTGCGCAGCCCTACGCCGTGGTCATACTCGATTTGAGTCTGCCGGGCCTCCCGGGGCTCGAGGTTCTGCGGCAGCTGCGCGAGTCGGGCGTGGACCGCCCCGTGCTGATACTCTCGGCGCGGGATCGCACCGACGATCGGGTTGCCGGTCTCGACCAGGGCGCCGATGACTACGTTTCCAAGCCGTTCGAGCTCGACGAGCTGCTGGCGCGGGTGCGCGCCCTGACGCGCCGCACCCGCGCGGCGGCGGTCACGACCTTCAGCCATGGACGGCTGTCGGTGGATCCCGGTTCGCGCACGGTGCGGTGGGACGATGCGGTGGTGCCGTTGTCGCGCCGCGAGTACGACCTGCTTATGCTGCTGCTGGATAACCTCGGGAAGGTGATCTCGCGACCGCAGATGGAGACGCACATCTACCCCGGCACCCAGCAGATCGAGAGCAACGCCGTCGAGGTGCACATACACAGCCTGCGGCGCAAGCTCTGCAGCAGTCTCATCCGCACGGTCAGGGGTATAGGTTACATCATCGATCGGGAAGCCGAATGAGATCGCTGCGGACAGCGTTGCTGACGTGGATACTGTCGGCAACGCTGTGTGTCTGGCTGATCGTCTCGGTGATGGTGTTCCTGACGGCGCGCGCGGAGATCAACTCGGTGTTCGACGCCCACCTGGCGCAGTCCGCTCGCGTCCTGTTGTCGCTGATCAGCGGGGAGCTGCTCGAGCAGCATTACGGTGCGCAGGACCGGAGCGAGGGCATACGGGCGGGCGTCGAGGAGGTGAACGCGCACCTGGCGGCACATCGGTACAGCACGGAGCTCGCCTTCCAGTTCTCCGTGGCCGGCGGGGCGCATCGCTTCCACTCCGTGCGGGCGCCCGACGAACCCCTGTCCGACGATACCGATGGATACTCCGACACGGGCGGCGATGAGGGCGGATGGCGTGTGTACACCGCGCACGACCCCTCCGGCGTGGTCGTCGTGCGCGTGGCCGAACTGCACAGCGTCAGGAACCGCCTTCTCAACGAGCTCACGGTCAAGATCCTCGGTCCGCCCATCGCTGCATTGATCCTGCTGGCGGTCGTCCTCTGGCACGCCGTCAGGATCTCGCTCGAACCCTTGCGGCGCCTGGCGACGGCGTTACGCGGCCGCGGACCGGATCGCATGGATCCGCTCGACACCGAGGCGGTGCAGACCGAGGTGAGGCCCCTGGTGGATGCGATCAACCTGCTCGTCGGCCGGTTGCAGGAATCGCTCGACAAGGAGAGACGGTTCACCGCCGATGCCGCGCACGAGCTGCGAACGCCGCTCGCCGGGCTGAAGACGCAGGCGCAGCTCGCGCTGCGCACCGACTCCGATGCCACGCGCCGCAGAGCCCTGGAGACCATCGATGCCGCGGTCTCCCAGGCCGCTCACCTGGTCGGTCAGCTGCTGGCGTTGGCCCGTTTCGACGCTCAGCAGATCGCCGCGATGCCCTTCGTCGATCTCGCGGCGGTCGCCGCCGAGGTCATCGGCGAGGTCACGCCGCAGGCGCGCGCCAAGGGAATAGGCCTGGAGTTCACGCGCGCGGCGGACTGCGACATCCGCGGTCACCGCGATGCTCTCGCGATCATGATCCGAAACTTGCTCGACAACGCAATCCGCTACACGGCGGGCGCCGGAGCGGTGCGAGTGCAGGTAATCGACGAGGACTCCCGGATCAGCCTAACCGTGACCGACAACGGGCCGGGAATTCCCCCGCCGGAGCGTGAGAAGGTACTGCAACGCTTCTATCGCGGCGCGGGCCAGGCCGTCTCCGGCATCGGCATCGGGCTGTCGATTGTGCAACGCATCGTCGAGCTGCACGGCGCCACGCTGGCCATCGAAGACGCCCAGCCGCACGGAACGAGGATCAAGGTCGGCTTCCGCCGGCCGGCGCGGCAGCCGTGAATCGAAATGCCGTGGCCTGGAACGCCTGACGCGGCCCGACGGCTGCTTCACAGCCAGCCCGCAAGGTAGCTCCAGAGCGCATGGAGCAGTCCCCCCTCGCGGTCCCGAGCGTCGATCGCCGCGAGCACCGACGCCCGCCCGCCCTGCTCGGCGAGCATGCGTGCGTCCGCGCGCTGGGCGTTGATGAGCCGAAGGTCCGCGCCTGCGTCGAGCAGCGTCTCGACCGCTTGCACGTGCCCGTTGGCGGCGGCGAGCATGAGCGCGGTGTTGCCGGCCGAGTTCTGCCGATCGAGCTCGGCGCCGGCGGCGATCAGGTCGCCGACGATGCCTGCGTGTCCGGCATCGGCCGCGACCATCATCGCCGTATTGCCCGCGCGCGTCTGCGCCGTCAGATCGCCGCCGGCCTCGAGGAGCGTCGCGACCAGGGAACGATGGCCCGCCTGCGCCGCGCGCATCAGCGGATCGTAACCGTCGCGATCGGCGCGCTTGGGCGATGCACCGTGCGCGAGCAGCGCTCTTGCGCCGTCGCGCCAGCCGAGCTCTGCCGCCCACCACAGCGGCGTGCGCCGATCGGCGTCCGGCCGATCGGGTTCGGCGCCGTGACGCAGCAGGTCTTCGACTATCGCGAGCTCCTGTGCGCGGGTTGCCGCGATCAGCGCCGTGCCGCCGTCCTTCGCCGCATGACCGGCGTCCGCGCCGCGTGCGAGCAGGAGACCCAGCGTCTCGCGGTCGCCCGAGCGCGCCGCCTCGATGAGGGCAAGGGCGGCATCGCCATCCTTTGCCGTCCTCTCGGTCTCGCCGAGGATGGTCCTGGCGAGCTTGCCGTGGCCGTTGCGCAGGGCGGCGGTGATCGGGCCGGTGCCGTCGGCGAGCGCGGCGGCGCGATCGGCGCCGGCCTCGAGCAGCGTCCGCGCGGCCTCGACGTGACCGGCCCGCGCGGCGCGCAACAGCGGCGTGTATCCCTCCGGATCCCGGACGTCGACTGCATCGCCACGATCGATCAGCGCGCGCAGCAGGGCGTGCTGGCCGCGCGAGGCAGCGATGCACATCGGCGGCCAGCCGGCATAAAGGCTGCGCGCATCGCGCGATTCCGCCGTCAGCGCATCGATGCCGGCCGTGATTGCCGCCTCGCTCAGCGCCGTCGCCCCGGCGGCACCCTTCTGCGTGCGCAGGTAGGCGAGGACCTCTGCGTGTGCGCCGCGTCTGGCGGCGCACACGGCATTGCAGTTCTCCTCGTTCGCGAGCGAGAGATCGGCGCCGCGCTCGATCAGCCGGCGGAGGATCGGCAGTTGGCCGGCGGCGGACGCGGCGATGAGCGGCGTATTGCCCCGCCGATCGCGGACGTTCACGTCGGCGCCTGCCTTCAGCAGCGCATCGACGCTGGAGCGCCGCCCGCCGCGGGCGGCGACGATCAGCGCCGGTTCGCCATTGGCGTCGAGCGCGTCGACGTCGGCGCCGAGGCGGATCAGCTCGCGTATGGCGCCATCCTGGCCGGCGGCCGCCGCCGCGGTAAGCGGGGTCTCCCCCGTCTGATCCGGTCGCCGCAGATCGTCGGGGGCCTTCATGCGTCTGCCCAGCGCGGCCGTGCGTCCGCTGCGCGCCGCGGCGACCAGCGTGCGCTCCGTCTCGGCCGTCTGGATCCCCGGCGTCCCCGGTGCGCCACTTCGCTTGGAGGAGGGCTGCGGTGCCGGTGCGTCTGGCGTCGGCCGTGTCGCCGGGGTCGGTGGGTCCTCGTCGCGTTCGCCGGCGGACGCGGCCCGCACCGGGGTCTGGAGCCTGCTGCGCGCCAGTCTGTGACCCTGCGCGGCCGCCTTTTCGAACCACGACCGCGCGCTTGCCGCATCGGCGGCGACGCCGATGCCTTCTGCGTACATGACGCCGAGACTGTACTGCGCCTGCGCGTGGCCGAGCTCGGCGGCGCGCCGCGTCCAGGTGAATGCGGCCTGCGGATTGCGCGCCACGCCCAGCCCATATCGGTACAGCACGCCGAGCTGGTACTGCGCCTCCGCGCCGTTGGCGTCCGCGAGCGGACGCAGCAGTTCCGCGGCGCGCGCATAGTCCTTCTGGCGCAGGGCCGCACGTGCATCGTCGAGCGGCGCTGCGGCGGTCAGTGCGCCATGCAGCAGCAGGAGCGCCGCGAGCCACCGGCGCATGGCGCGATCACGCCGTGCCATATTTCGTCTGAACCTCGACGCCGATCTGCTTGAGGAAGCCGGTGGGCAGTATGCCGCCGGCGCAGACGATGACGGCGTCGTTCGGGATCTCATGCACGCGACCGGCCTCCTCGATGGCCACGGTGGACACGCGGATGGCGCGGACGTTGGAGTTGAGCAGCACGCGCAGCCGACCGGCGCGGCGCGCCTCCTCGACCCTGCGGCGGTTCGCCTCCTTGGCGCGGCTGAAGTTGTCGCCGCGGTACGACAGCGTGACCGTCGTTCCGGCGCACTCGGCGATGCTGGTGGCGGCCTCCAGCGCGCTGTCGCCGCCGCCGACCACGAGCACGTGCTGGCCGCAGTACTGCTCGGGATCGACGAGACGGTAGACCACCTTGCTCAGGTGCTCGCCCTCCACGCCCAGGGTGCGCGGCGTTCCGCGCCGCCCTATGCACAGCAGGACGGCGCGGGCGCGATAGACGTTGACCGGGGTCGTGACCGTGAACACCTCACCGTCCTTGGTGATCGCCTCGACGCGCTCGCGGAAGCGGATCTGGAGCCCGGTCCTCGCGACGACCGACTCCCAGAACTTCAGCAGGTTTTCCTTGCTCGTTTCCGTGAACTTCGCCATGCCGACGATGGGCAGCTTCACGGGCTTGGTCATGACGACCTTGCCGCGCGGAAAATGCGCCACCGTGCCGCCCAGGGTGTCCTGCTCGAGCGTGACGAAACGCAACTTGTGGTACATCGCCGTCAGCGAGGCGGAGATCCCCGCCGGACCGGCACCGACGATCACCACGTCGAGCAGCGAGCCCTCGCCGACGGCGGGCATCCGGCGGACCGACTCCATGGCCTGACGCCCTTGCTCCACCGCGTTGCGTATCAGCCCCATGCCGCCTAGCTCCCCGGCGATGAAGATGCCCGGCACGTTGGTCTCGAAGTTCGGTTTCACCACCGGGATGTCCACGCCGCGCTTCGCCGTCCCGAACACCAGGGTGATTGCATCGACCGGGCAGGCGGCCTTGCAGGCGCCGTGGCCGATGCAGTGTGTCGGGTTGATGAGATGGCCCTTGCCGTCGATGACGCCGAGCACCGTCTCCTCCGGGCACGCGTGGACGCACGAGGCGCAGCCGATGCACTTGCCGCCGTCGATCACGGGGTGCAGCGACGGAGGCTCGGTCATGCCCTCGGCCGCCGCCTGCGCGTGCAGCGCGGCGTGCCGCTGCTCGGCGCGGCCGCGCAGATAGAAGTACGCGCCCCAGATGAGCAGCGCGACCGCAGCGTAGGTGAGGAGGTTGGTGAACATCGATTCGATTCTGCCCTGCCGGCGGACAGCGTCCGCTTTTCGTCACGTCGATGCACGCGCGCGATCGCCGGGACGGGATATGCCCGCAAGGATATTAGCCGACACCGGCCGGTGGAGTCCGGGTGCCCGACACAGAATCTCGCGCCAAGGATCCGACGCGGCGGAGGATCCGCGTGCCTTAAGAAAACATTAAGCGAAATAACATGTTATGTGATTGCCCGGACGCCAATATGTGATAGATTCTGCAAGACGCGGGATATTTTTCCACCTAATCTTTTGCCTTGGGTTCGCTGTTGCCACCACTCCTTTGAAGGCCGCGGTATCCGATCGGGAACGGAAGAGTTCAGACGATGCATATGCCTGCGGCAATCCGACACGAGCCACCTGCCTGCATCGATGCCGGCCCGGGCGCCGACGCCGTGGTCCCGCCGTTATGCTGCGCGCCGGACGCCCACGAGGAGCTGGCGGACCGGCAGGCGCAGCCGCTGCTGGAGGTACGCGCCCTCACCGTCGGCGACGGCTGGCCGTCGTGGGAAGTGGATCTCGCCCTCCACCCTGGTGAGGGGGTCTGCATCTGCGGCGCAGGCGTGCGGACGCGGACGCGCCTGCTGCGCGCGATATGCGGGCTTGAGCGCCCCGCGCGCGGGGAGGTGCAATGGAAGGGCGTGAGCCTGCGCTCGTCCGCGCGACTTATGCACGCGGAGCTCGCGTATCTCGGCCTGCACGGCGGCCTCAAGCCCACGCTGACGCCGCGGGAGAATCTGCGGTTCCATATTCGCGTCCGCGCCGGCTGTGCGCGGATCGACCTCGCGGCAGCGCTGGCGATGGTCGGCCTGGAGGACGTGATCGATACGCCGTGCTGGCGCCTGGGCGCGATTCAGAACCGCCTCGTCGATTTCGCGCGGCTGCTGACGACGCGCGCAACGATCTGGGTGCTCGAGGAGCCCCTGCACGCGCTCGATGCGACCCATGCGGCGATAGTCGCGCGTTTGATCGCCGATCACCTGCATGGTCGAGGGGTGGCGATCATCGCCTCCGATCGCCCGATCCACGCCGCCGGCCTCAGGGTTCGACGGCTGCCGCCGGAAACCGGTCCGGCATGAACGCCAGGCCCCTGCGCGCGATCGCCGCGGTGGTGGACCGCGATGTGCTGGTGGCGGCGCGATGTCGCGCGCCTTTCGTATGGACGGCGCTGATTGCCGCGGCGGCGTCGATCCTGGGGCTGGGCCTGTACGCGGACGGCGCCGTGATCCAGCGGCTCGTTCCGCCCCTGTTGTGGTGCTTCACCGTGGCTGTCGGGGTGCTTGCCTACGCCGTCCTGCTCGATGCCGACACGCGCGACGGCTCGCTGGATCAGATGCTGCTCGCAGGCCACTCCCGCCGCGTCGTCGTTGCGGCGAAGGCGTGCTCGCACTGGTTGCTGAGCGGATTTCCGACCCTCCTGCTGGCCGCAATCGCAGCGGTCGGGATGGCGGCGCCCGGCGCCACGCCGAAAATACTGTTGCTCTGCCTGCTCGTCGGGTCTGCCGCCCAGAGCATCGTCGGCGCTGCCGTCGTCGTCGCGGGCGCGACGAGCGCGGGCATCGAGGTGGGGATCCATCGACGGCGTCTGGTCGCGTGCCTCGCCGGTATGGCGTTCGCGGTCGCAGTCGTCGCCTCCGCGCATACGGTCCCGGCACTGATTTTCGGTTTCGCCGTCCTCGGCGCCGCGTACACCATCGTGCTGCACTTGGCGTCGCGTGTCGCCGCCCGGGCATGAACTGACGCAGGAGGGCATGGTCATGGCAGTGTTCTGGATCCTCGCCGCCTTACTGATTGCACTGGCGCTGTGGTTCGTGGTTACGCCGCTGCTCGGAGGCCGGCGTCCGGAGTCCCCGTCCCGCCGCGAGCTGAACCTCGCCATCGTTCGCGACAAGGTGGCCGAGCTGGAGGCGGACAAGGTGCGCGGCGTCCTGAGCGAGGAGGATTTCCGGACGGCGCGCCAGGAGCTGGAACGGGAGCTGTTGCGGGATGCAGCGGAGGCGTCGCCAACGGGCGCTCCGGTATCCCCGCGCCTGCCGCCCCGGACGGCGATGGCGGCCACCGTGGCGCTGCCCGCCGCGGCCGTCGGACTGTACCTGGTGTTCGGCGGCGGTCCGAACGCGTTTCAGTCCCCGCGCGCGGCGTTGGCCGAGTCAGGCCCGATCGAGGAGGCCGCCGCTCCGCAGGAGCATCCGCAGGGCCAAAGCGCGATGTCCGTCGAGGAGGCAACGAGGAAACTGGCCGAGCGTCTGCAGCGCGAACCCGACGATGCCGACGGCTGGCTGCTGCTCGCGCGGTCCTATGAGTATCTCGGGCGCGCCACGGAGGCGCGGGCGGCCGCCGCGCGCGCATCGGCGCTGGGCAAATCCTCCGAGGCCGTCGCTGCTTCCGGGCCGGCGGCATCGACGTCGGAGCGGGTGGCGCGGCGCGACGCGGCCGGCGAGATGGCCGCGGTCGCGGCCATCGTCGCCGGGCGCCCCGTCGCGGGCGAGGCGACCGATGTCGCCGCCGCCGATCCGTCGATTGCGCAGCTGGAACAGAGGCTCGCGAAGCAGCCGGAAGATGTCGACGGCTGGATCATGCTCGGCCGTTCCTATCAGGCGATCAAGCGATACACGGATGCGGGCGCGGCGTATGCGAAGGCGATAAGGCTCAGGCCGGCGGACGCCTCCGCGCTTGCCGATTACGCGGACGTGCTGGCCGCCGCGAACGGCTATTGGCTGCCGGGAGCGCCGATGCAGTGGATCGAGAAGGCGCTGGCCATCGATCCGGCGCATCCGAAGGCGCTGTGGCTCGCGGCCACCGCAGCCGGACAGCAGGGCGATCACGCCGGCGCGCTCGCTTTCTGGAGGCGACTGCAGCAGGCGCTGCCGGCCGACTCCGCGGACGCCGCCGCCGTCGCCGCCAACATCGAGGAGACGCGCGCGGCGCTGGGCGGCGGCGCCGTAACCGACCCGGATCCAGCCGCCGCTGCATCGAATGAATCGACTTCGGCTGCAGCGGCGATCGCGTTGCGCGGTCGCGTGACGGTCGATCCGCGTCTCGCCGGCGCCGTCGGCGCCGAGGATACCGTCTACATATATGCGCGTGCCGCCCAGGGTCCGCGCATGCCGCTCGCGGTGGTGCGCAGGCGCGGCAAGGACCTGCCGATGGAGTTCGTTCTGGACGACACCATGGCCGTCACACCGTCGCTGCGACTTTCGGATTATCCCGAGCTCATCGTCGGCGCACGCGTTTCGAAGTCCGGGGACGCGGTCGCGCGGCCCGGTGACCTGGAGGGCATCAGCAAGGTCATCAGACCCGCCGACGGCGAACCCGTTGCCATCGTCATTGACAGGACCCGGTCATAACCGGTCGGAGCTGGAAACCGGTGAGCGCGACCACGGAATCCATCCAAAGACTGACGCGAGAGTCCGCGCGCGGCGCTGACAACCGCGCGCGCGCGGACGGCAGGGACAGGATCATCCAGCTGAGCGCGGCGCTGCGCGACCATCGGCATCCGTTGGCGTTCGGCATCGTAGTCCTGTCGATCCTCCTCATCGGACGGGCATCCTCGCTCGAGCGTTACATCACGCCGGAGTACGGCGTCGGGTACGCGCTTGGCATCACCGGGGGATCGATGATGCTCGCGCTGCTGATCTACCCGCTGCGCAAGCGCTACCGCTCACTGCACTGGCTCGGACCGGTGAAATACTGGTTCCGCACGCACATGGTGTTCGGCGTACTGGGCCCGAGCCTCATCCTGTTTCACTGCAACTTCTCCCTGGGCGCCACCAACAGCAACGTGGCGCTGTTCGCGATGCTGACCGTCGCCTTGAGCGGGATCGTCGGACGCTATTTCTATGCCCGCATCCACCACGGCCTGTACGGCGCGAAGGTCGAGCTGCGGGAACTGCGGAAGGACGCCGAGCTCGCCCGTCGGGGGCTGGACAGGTTCTTCGAGGACCTGCCCGCTCTTGCCGACGAGCTCGCGCGCTTCGAGCAGTCGGCGCTGAACCTGCCGCGCAGCCTGGTCGCCAGCGCCTTCCGCCTCCCCCCGATGGCCGTGCGCGCCCACCTCCTTCATCGCGCCGCTATGAGAACGGTGCGTGACCACCTCGGCCGGCAGGGGATGGAACGGCGCGCGCGCGCCGCGCTGCGCCGCGAGATCAGCAGCTATCTACGCGTTTACATAGACGGCGTGCGCAAGGTCGCTGAAACCGCCTTCTACGAGCGCCTGTTCGCGTCATGGCACGTGCTGCATCTGCCGCTGTTCGTGATGCTGCTCGTCACGGCGAGCTTTCACGTCATAGCCGTGCATGTCTACTAGGAGGTCATGTGACGGGCATCGGCGACGGGCACTGTGGCAACTGGCGGTCGCCGTCATGACTCTCTGGTCCACTGCCGTGTCGGCGGAGGGTGGGCGCCTGGAACGCTTCGTCATGCCGGGCGAGCTCATCCAGGGTCACGCGAAATTCGAGGACCAGTGCGAGAAGTGCCACGACACTTCCGGCAAGAGGAGTCAGAGCCGGCTCTGCCGCGACTGCCACGAAAAGGTCGACGCGGACATCGCCGCCGGCAAGGGCTACCACGGCCGCAATGAGACCGCCGGGACCGGCGAGTGCAGAAACTGCCACACCGATCACGAGGGTCGCGGCGCCGACATCGTGCTCCTCGACACCGGTACGTTCCGGCACGAGCAGACCGACTTCGCGCTGAAGGGCGCGCATCGGCAGGTACAGTGCGCCGCCTGCCATCCGCCGAAGAGGAAGTATCGGGAAGCGCCCCACGAATGCGTCGGCTGCCATCGCGCCGACGATCCGCACAAGGGGAAGCTGGGGGAGAAGTGCGCCAAGTGCCACGGCGAGGAAGACTGGCGGGCCCAGGCGGAGGAAAAGTTCGATCACGCCGCGACGCGCTTTCCGCTTCGAGGTAGGCACGCGAGCGCGGGCTGTGAAAGCTGCCATCCCGGACAGCGCTACAAAAACATCGCACGGGACTGCAACGGCTGCCATCGCGTCAACGACGTGCACGGAGGCCGGTTCGGAAGCGACTGCTCCGAGTGTCACGGCGAGAGCAGGTGGAAGGTATCGAAATTCGATCACGACCGCGACACCAAATACCCGTTGAAGGGCAGGCACCGCACTGTGACCTGCGATGCCTGCCATCCCGGCAATCTGAAGGAGAAGGTGCAGACGGATTGCATCGACTGTCACCGCAAGGACGATGTGCACAAGGGGCGCAATGGCGCGCAATGCGCCGACTGCCACAGCGTCAACGGGTGGGGCAAGGTGCAATTCGATCACAATGCCGACACGCGCTTCCCGCTGCGCGGACGCCATGCCGCCGTGGCCTGCGAGGGCTGCCACAGACCGGGTGCCCGGCCGGAAGATGCTCCGACGGACTGCGTCGGCTGTCACCGCAAGGACGACGTGCACAAGGGAGGGCTCGGGGCAGAGTGCGAATCCTGCCACAGCGATCGCGGCTGGAAGGCGCTCAGCTTCGATCACGACAAGGACACGAAATTCCCGCTGCGCGGGGCGCATGCGAAGAGCAAGTGCGAGTCGTGTCATGCCGGAGGCGATTTCACGCGCAGACTGGGCACCGGATGCAACGATTGCCATCGGAAGGACGACGTGCACAAGGGCCAGCAGGGCACTCAGTGCGAACGCTGCCACAACGAGGAGACCTGGCGCGGGCAGGTTCGCTTCGATCATGACCTGAGCGATTTCCCGCTCATCGGCATACACGCGGTCACGCCATGCGAGCAGTGTCACGCCGGACAGACTTTCAAGGATACCCCCAAGTCGTGCATCGAGTGCCACGACTCCAAGGACGTGCACAAGGGGGCGCTGGGCCGTGATTGCGGCTCCTGCCACAACCCCAATGACTGGAGGTTGTGGCGTTTCGATCACGACAAGGAAACGAAATTCGTGCTGGATGGCGCGCACGCTGGTGTCAGCTGCGCGGCGTGTCACAACGCCCCGCTGGCCGAGCATCGCAAGCTGCCGCGCGACTGCATCGGCTGTCACCGCGACGATGACGTTCACGACGGAAGTTTCGGACCGCAATGCGATCGCTGCCATGGCACAACGTCATGGCGTGAAGTCGAAGTGATCCGCTAGCGGCAGGCAGGACACATGGAACGCCCGATCCCTCCCGGCGACGCGAACCGCCCTTCTGCATGGCGGATGCGGGCGTCGATGCTGATCGTGGCGGCATTCGTGCTGTGCGCCGGCGCCGCTGGCGACGTACTGGCGGCCACCAAGCCGAAGGGCGTGTTCGACCATGGCAGGACCGGGTTCCCACTGAGCGGCGCGCACGGACGCGTTCGCTGCGAGAGCTGCCACGCCGGCGGCATCTTCAAGGGGCTGCCGCGATCGTGCGCCGGGTGTCACGGCCGCGCCGAGGGCGTGGCGACTTCGGTTCGCCCCTCCACGCACTTCCCCACCACCGAGCAGTGCGAGTCGTGCCACAACACCAACGACTGGAAGCGGATGGACGGCATGATGGACCATCACGCGGTGCTGGGCGGCTGCAGCAGCTGTCACAACGGGCGAAAGGCGGTGGGCAAGCCCGCCGACCACATTGCCAGCAGCGACAATTGCATCGAGTGTCACGCGACGACCACGTGGGCCGGCGCAAAGTTCGACCACGCCAGCGTCAAGGGCAATTGCGCCTCCTGCCACGACGGCAGGAAGGCGACGGGTAAGACGCCCGATCACATCGCGAGCAACGATCGCTGCGAGCAGTGCCACGCTACCAGCAGCTGGGCCGCGGTGCGCTTCGATCACGAGGGCGTGACCGGCAACTGCTCGAGTTGCCATGACGGCAGGAAGGCGACGGGCAAGTCGGTTGGGCACATTGCCACTACGGCCGACTGCACGAGCTGCCATACGACGACGTCCTGGAAGGGCGCGCGGTTCGACCACGCTGGCGTCAGCGGCGGCTGCGCGAGCTGCCACGACGGCAAGAGGGCGACCGGCAAGTCGGCCACACACATCGCGACTACCGCGGACTGCTCGAGCTGTCATACGACGGCTAGCTGGCAGAGTGCCAAGTTCGATCACGCGGGCGTCGCCGGCAACTGCGCGACCTGCCATGACGGCCGCAGCGCAAAGGGCAAACCGGCGTCACACATCCCGACGACGGCCGCCTGCGAGAGCTGCCACGCGAGCACGACGAGCTTCGCCGGCGCGGCGTTCAACCACACCGGCATCACATCCGGCTGCGCCAGCTGCCACAACGGCACCACGGCCAAGGGCAAACCGGCGTCACACATCCCGACCACGG
>Ga0073934_10000663_pt1 | contig 95563 bp, 96 predicted proteins | sample LarsenN4metaG_FD_76834 | JGI IMG/M metagenome (GOLD analysis project Ga0073934, IMG submission 76834) | Hot spring sediment bacterial and archeal communities from British Columbia, Canada, to study Microbial Dark Matter (Phase II) - Larsen... ...
CTCGAAATCAATTTCTTTCAGCGGAATATAAAATGGAATGCGCGGCGTGGGAAATCCGAACCGGCGATGGGCTTCACGGTCGGTCGAACGCACGGCCAGCACTTGCAGCAGCGTGGTTTTGCCCATGCCGCCGATGGCTTCGAGCACGCACACCGGCTCAGCGGCGTTGTGCAGCCAATTCGAGAGCATGGCCTTTTCCGCCTGGCGTCCGGTAAAATTCGGCGGCAGCGGATACGGATGGGCGATGAACGGCGTCGGCGCGATGGGGATGAGGCGGCCGACGGTTTCGCGCTGCCGGTCTGCTGCCCCGCTCTTTTCCAGGAGCAGCTTGCCAAGCGAACCGGCGAGCTTGCTCTCAAAATCTGCCGGGGTGGTGAAGTAGGCAACGGTGTGGTCATTTTGCTGCCGCATTTGTAACGATTCGCGACGGTGATGGCAACTTGCCGGTAGTCTTTGAGATCGATGTACGTTGAATTGAAATTTGAGATTTGTTTGTAATTTGGGTTTTGGTCTTTGGTTGTTATGATTTCTTCGAACTGACAGGTTTTTCTTGTGTGTTGGATCATTACGCTCACTGAATGTATTTCCTCGCGCCGAGAAAGCTGGCGGCGATGCCCAGCACAATGCCGGTGAGAATCAATCCCACGAACAAAAACTGCGGCACGCGCAGCGCGGCGCCGAGCTGGAGAATCAGCAGGCGATGCGCCAGATAAATGCCGCCGGAGGCGATCAGCCCGCCCAGCGCGCCCTGCAAAAAGCCCTGCATCAACAGCGGCCGGCGCACGAAGGCGCGCGTGGCGCCGACCAACTGCATGATCTCGATCAGGCGGCGCTTGGCGTGGATGACGAGGCGGACGTCGTTGATCACCAGCAAAAACGCGCCGGCGCAAAACAGCAGGCCAAGCCCCAGGCCGATCAACAGGGCCCATTGCACGTAACGATCCAGGGCCTCAGCCAGGTCGCGGCGGTAGACGACTTCATCGACGCCGTGCAGCTTCTCAATTTCCGCGGCCACGCGTTGCGCCGAGGCGCTGTTCTGAAACGGCTTTTGCAGCGTGATGCGAAACGAGGCCGGCAGGGGATTGGCGTCGAGCACGTCGAGAAAAGCCGCTCCATCTTTGCCGCCGGCGCGGGCAAACGCCTCCTTGAAGATTTTCGCCGCCTCTTCCTTGGAAATGAATTGCGCTTCGGCCACGCCGCGCACGCGCTGCACCTGCTGCTGCAATTCGGCGATGCCGCCTTTATCCAGCGCGTTGTCGATAAAGACTTCGAACTCGATCCGGCCCTTGAGGGCGGCAACCAGGTCCACCAAATTTACTGTGACCACGGCGAGAACGCCGACCAACAGCAGCGCAAACGTCATCGTCATCAGCGCGATGAAGGAAGCCAATTTGGCGCGGCGAAAACCGTCGAGGCCTTCGCGCAGGCTGTAAAAGAAACTCGAGCTCATGTCATAATATCCTAACCCGGATGAGCCGGAACCAAAATTTAACCACGAGGCACCAAGACACGAAGGCAATTAGTCTGTTATAAGTCAAATCTTTGCAAAAAAAGCAAAGATTTCTGGCTCACGGAACGGAACTCTCACGGAAGAGAGTCTCATGAATTCATTTCCGTGAGAGTTCTCTTCCGTGAGCGATCTTTTTGGCTGCTCCCGTAGAGTTGCGGCTTGTCCATGTTGGGTTTTCTTAGTGTCTTCGTGTCTTGGTGGTTTAAAATTTTTGCAATATAAACAAAGATTTGATTTTCAAAAATCAGCGCGCAAGACAAACGCGGCGCGGCGCGGCGTGATGACGGCGTTTTTCACAAAACCGGCGTTGCGCCGGCGTTCCCAGGCGAATTCGAGCTTCACGTAAATATCGCGTCGCACTTGATCTTCCACTTCGAATTGCCAAAACGTCGAGTTGATCGTCGTGCCACGCAGGAAGCCCTTGCTGAAGCCGTCTTCCGGGCGGTGTGGCTGAAACAGATCGCCGCGGCCTTTGCGCTGCACGCTGAGTTGTGAAACGAAGCGCAGATCGCGATGCGGCTGAAACGCAGCGTGCAACGTCCACCGATCCGCATTCGGGCCGAAGCGGCCGCCGAGGCCTTCGCGATCCTGCTCGTAAATATTGATCGAATCGTCGTGGGTGTAGACGAAGGGATCGATGCGCGCGTATTCCAACCGCAGCTCGCCGCTGCGCCAGCCGAACGGCTGCGCCCAATAAAAGCCGCCGAGATACGCCAGCTTGTTTCCCCAATACGTGCCGAGGGGAAATTCAAAACTCACATCATCCACAAAAATTTCGCCGTAAAACTTGGCTCCGTAAAAAGGAAAGAAAGTGAAATCGATCGTCAAGGTGTTGTTGTCGCGATCGCCGAGCAAATGTTCGGCGGCGTGATACAGCATGAGCGGGTTGAGATACTCGAACTCCGCGCCCCGCTTACCATAAATCACAGATTCGCCAATACCGACGAATAAGCGGGGCAGCGGCATGATTTCCAGCCGGTGGGCGGCGTAAAATTTTCGCTGGGCGGCGCGCAAATTCGCATGAAAAAAAGTAAAACGAAATTTCCTCCAGCGCCGGTCGAGCTTGATCAAATCGAAGGGTTGATTTTCCCGCGCCAGCGTCAGTTGCGTCAGCGGGCTGAGATTCCAAGAAAGCTCATTGCGGCCGATTTCCAGATCGAACCACGGCAGACGCAGACGGGCATAAGCAATGACTTTTTCGCGAAAGGCGGATTTGCCGGAGAGCACGAACGGCGCGCCGGCCCCGGGAGTCAACACTTCCGCCGTGTCGTTCACGCCGCGTTCGAGAATGTTGCTCACTTCGACGGCCGCGAGCAGGCGGGGAGAAAGCGCAGCGCGCATTTTGACGCCGCCGCGGGTCCGTGCGATGCCGGCGGTGCCGGTTTCCCCTACGGCCAGACGGCTCGTACGAGTCGTAGCCTCGCCGCGGCGAAATTCAAACTGCTGGTTGACGAAAAGATCGGAGAAAATCTGCGCGTTGGCTTCCTCGTAGCGCAGAAAATGCCGTTCCGCGCCCGCATGCGCTGCCGCGCCGATTTTCGGATCCGTAAATTCGGCCAGATATTGCTGCAGCAGCGCTCGATCGGCGGCTGAAAGCGCAAAATTTTTTGTTTTGGCCGCCGCCAGAATTTGCTGCGCCTGTTCGCGGCTGAGCGGCAGAACGTGCAGGTCGAGCGCATATTCCGGCAGGAACGCCGACAATTTTTCCAGAAACGCATAAACCGGATGTTCGAGCGGAATCACGGCGCCGGCGGAGAGCGAAGAATCGGGCATACGCCCGTAGGGTTGAGCCGCCTGCGCGAAAAGCGCCTGAGGGCTGGTCAGGAGCATCAAGCCGGACAACAGAACGCGCTGCAAGAATTTTGAATTTTCTTTCATTCGGCCCAAGTTCAAACGAACAACCCGATTCCATAATTGCAGTTTCTGCACATATCGATTTCCCGGCGATTCGTGAGCAGTTTTTGGCGGAAGCCGGCATAGGCGTCCGACTGCCACACCGCCGCGAAGCTCGACGTTGTTTGCAGATCGCCGGTGAGATGACGGCCGTTTTTGTCGAAGCAGCAAGGCGAGACGCTGCCGTCCCAATTCACCAGGGTGGTGAGCCACGGCCGCGGGCAGGCGCCCTTGCCGCCGCCCTTCACGGCAAAATTTTCTTCCGTCAAATTGTAGCGGCGAAAGCGCTCTGCGGAGGGCAGCCATTCCTGCGCTTCGTCAAACGTTTCCACTTGCACGGTTTTCTTCAGGAAGCGATCCACGCCCAGCTCCCGCGCCAGCTTTTCCATCGCCGCCAACTCATGCTCGTTGTGCTGCATGACGAGGCATTGCAGATAAATGTACGGCGTTTTGCTGCGCAAACGTTTTTTGGCCGCGACCAACTGGCGCGTTCCGGCCAACACTTTTTCCAGCGAGCCGCCGACGCGATAGCGGCTGTAGGTTTCTTGCGTCGCGCCGTCGACGGAAATGATGATGGTGTCGAGGCCGCTGGCGACGATGGCTTCGGCGGTTTTCTCGTCGAAATAATGCGCGTTGCTGCTGGTGGTGACGTACAAGCCACGCCGTTTCGCATAAGCCACAAACTCGTTGAATTGGCGATGCAAATACGGCTCGCCTTGATGAAAGAGCACGAGGTAAATGGCGCGATCAGCCAGCTCGTCGATGAGGCGCCGGTAAGTTTCAAAATTCATCCGGCCGTTGGCGCGCTGCATCGAGCCGTTGCCGGTGACGCACAGCGGGCAGCGCAAATTGCAAACGTTCGTCGGCTCGAGGGTGAGAATCGGCGGCGCGCCCCAGACGAGGTTTTTTTTCATGATCGCCGACAGCAGAAATGAGGCGAGCACTCGTGCGGCATTCCACACGCGACGCAGCGTCAAACTCTTGAAAAGCTGCAGCAGGGAGACTTCTTTGCCAATGCTCAAATCCGGTTTGGGAAACAACCCGCGCCGTCGGTTTTCAGGAGCGGGCAGCGCCGGATGATCGACAATCGGAAGAGAAATTCTGAGCAGGCTCATGCGGCAGCGCCATCTTGTGAGGTGTCGGTTTTTGAAAGAATTGCAGATTGATTACGTCGGATTAAGATATTGAAAAGGGGAAGAAGATGCAAGGGATTTTTGGGGTGGGGAATTTATAATACGAATGACCAGTTGAAAAACGACCGCGGCGAAGCTTGGGCAACAAGCTTTGCAAATTTTGGAACACGTCTTTGCCCAAATAAGTCGAACTTGCGTCAATGATGCAGGTTTATAGGCTGTATTGATCTGATACATTTTTGCGACATGGCCACCGGGCTGGCGTGGTTTTTCAGAAATAAAAAAGGGGCACAGCGCGCGAAACCGTGCCCCTTTCTTTGGGGTAGGTGTCCTTAAAAAGAAATCAAAAAGCCTTTTTAAGGATGGAAGTATATTGGATGATGGGGTAGCCGATATGATAACCGACCGGTTTACAACTCAATGTAGTAACTCCCATCGCCATTTTTTCCGATGTTGCCAGTGACCATGATGAAGTCTGGCGAGGTTTTTTCCAACATTTTCAGCGCCTTGGCAGCGCTGCTGGTGTGTCGAAACTTGTAGCCTTGTGCATGTTCCATGACGTTGCAGATCAAGTCTTCACGTTCGACCCGGCCAAATAGTAAAATTTCTTTCAAGGTTAACTCCTTTCAGGCGTAGCCTAAAGGCGTAGCCTACAGGCGCAGCCTGCTCGCAGCGCATGTTGTGGATCAATAGGAGCATCCCTGGGGGCGTAAGCCCTGATACATCTCAAAGAGCACTTCCTTGTGTGCTGAATCCAATAGCCAAACACGTGCCACGCAAAATCCTATGCCGTAGCTTGTTGTAAGTTTTTGTTTTTATAAAACCCGCTTGCCACAATTTGACAAAATCAACATCATCGAAAAACGATCAAACTGTCTCATCCGTAGACAGTGTTTTATCATAAAACGCTTGCCCCCACGAACACATGTTTTGAGAGCTAAAAGTAGCGCGAAGGCTGCTCAAACGGGTTAAAAAGGTTGACATTATCCTGAAATTCTAATACTTTGAATTCAGGACGATGGAATTAAGACTCAAATACGGCAGCGAGATGATGAGCGCGGATTTTAAACCGCCGGCTCATTTTGTCGAAGCGCAACCCCGGCATATTGCGACGCTGCAAAAACCGCCGGAAATTCTCAACCAGGCGCTGGACAGAACGCTCGGCTGTCATCCGTTCAACCAGGTTTTTCGTCCCGCCAGCGGGACGAAAAATGTGGTGATCGTGACGCCCGAACCCCGACTTCCTTTCAAAATGAATTTACAGGAAAACTGGGGCGGTGGCGCGGAATATTATCTGCCGTTGCTGCGGGAGCGTTTGAACTGCCTGGGGGTGCCGGATGAGGAAATTCGCGTGCTCGTGGCTGCCCCAGCGGATTCGTGGCTACGCCCGTCGGCAGAGACCTGTAAGGGGCTGCCGCGGCGGCCACAGGTCTCATTTACAGAGTTGGTTGGCGACAAGGTGCGGGTGTTTTGGCATGATCCGCACGATTACAAGTCGCTCACGTATGCCGGTTTGACCCGCCGCGGGACGCCAGTTTTTGTCAACCGGCTGCTGATGGACGCCGATCACGTGCTGTTGAGCGGCAGTGTTTCGCATCATCCTTTGGCGGGATACGGCGCCGGGCCGCGGCTGATTCTGCCGGGCTGCGCCGGCGAGGAAAGCATTTATCGTCATTTCAGCCACGCCCTCGATCACGAAAGCGCCTTTGAGCCGGAAACGCCGCAGATTTATACGCGCTGCCGCGATGCGGTGGTGGAAGGCAATCCGCTGCAGGAAGACAGCCGCGAGGCCTTGCGTTTTATTGACGCCAATTTTCTTTTGCACACCGTTCTCAACGATCAGCAGCAAATCGTGGGCGCGGTGGCGGGCGAGCCGTTGCAAGCGTTTTCCGCCGGATGCAAGGCTATCGACAGCATGTTTGGCGCACTCATTTTGCCGCCGCCGGCCCTGGCCTGCCCAGAGCCCTTGGCAGGGCAGGCCCAACTCCTGGTTGTAAGCTGCGGCGGCTTTCCCCACGATCGCGATTTCCGGACGGCCAGTCTGGCGTTGCTGCGCGCGTTGCAATTTGGCCGTTCGCATGACGTGATTATCTTTCTTGCCGAATGCCGTGATGGACTCGGCTCAGACGTTCTGCCGCGTTTTTTGCAGGAGTGGCCCGAGAGTCGGACCGGCGCGGACTCATGTCTGTGGAGCCCTCGGCTGGCCGGATGGTTTCATCAGCAATTTCGTCACAACGAACTCGAGGTGTTGATGACGCTGGCGGTGCTGCAGAGAGCGCGGGGGCGCCGCGTCATCATGGTGACGGCGCTGGAGGCCGGATTGGTGCAGCGATTGGGTTTTGTGGCCGCTCGATCTTTGCGCGAAGCGGTGGCGCTGGCCGAGTCCTGGCTGCGCCCGTCTGGGCTCAACAAATCTCAGGCTCCTTCGGCGTCGGCTGCCCTGGCTTCTTGTGCAAATTCTGAATGGAAAATCGGGGCTACGCCTCATACGAACCGTCTGGCCGTCGGGGTTATTGCAAATGGTACTTTGTTTGCACCAACAGGCGCAGCCCTTTGATTGACCAGTTGCAAGATTTATTTTGGCAGTTGCATTTAAAAATCTTTGGTTGTAAATTGTGTATTATAAATTGCGTATTAAATGTGCCTGCGGTTTCCGAACTTGAACTTGTGGAGAGGAGGAATCTATGCCGACCCCGGCTCAAAAGTCATTTAAAGGCTTGCGGCTCGATATTGCAGAAGTCCAAAAAGCGCTCAGCGCCGAGAAGCTTGACGGCTGGCTGATTTATGATTTTCACGGCATTAACGCTGTTGCGGCCGAGCTTTTTGTCTTCGATGGTCACATGGTCACGCGCCGTTGGTTTTATCTGATTCCGGCGGCAGGCGAGCCGATTCTGCTCGGGCATAAAATTGAGCAAGCCAATTTTCCTCCGCTGCCGGGGCGGGCGATTTATTACGCCGGCTGGCAGGAATTGCATCAGCATCTGCGCGACTTGCTGCAGAGCATGGGCAAGACGCGGCCGCGCCTGGCGATGGAATACTCGCCGATGAGCGATGTGCCGACGGTGTCTTACGTTGACGCGGGCATGTTGGAACTGCTGCGCTCGCTCGGCGCCGACGTGGTTTCCTCGGCCAATCTCATTCAACTCTTTCAAGCGCGCTGGGACGCCGACCAGCTTCAGAGCCACATTGCCGCCGCGAAAATTTTGCACGCCGCGCAGCAAAATGCTTTCAAGAAAATTGAAACGGCGCTGCAAGCCAAACAGCCGATCACCGAATACGACGTCCAGCAATTTATCATCAAAGAAATTCAAGCCGGCGGCGCGATGATCGAAGACATGCCGATCGTCGCCGTGAACGCGAACGCGAGCAACCCGCATTATGCGCCGACCGCGCAGGCGAACAGCCCGATTCGCCCGGGCGACGTGATTTTGCTTGATCTTTGGTGCAAGATGACCCCGACTTTCCTTCAAGAAAAATTAAAAGGAAATCGGGGCGCGGTTTACGCCGACATCACCTGGATGGGATATGCCGGAACCAAAGTGCCGGATAATGTGCAAAAAGTTTTTCAAACCGTGGTGGCGGCGCGCGACAGCGCCGTGAATTTCCTTCGCCAACAAGCCGCGGCCGGTCAGACGGCGCCGGGTTATCGTGTCGACGAAATCGTGCGGCAACAGATCACCAACGCCGGTTACGGCCAATATTTCTTTCATCGCACTGGCCACAGCATCGGCACGACGGTGCACGGCAACGGCGTCAATATCGACAGCTACGAAACCCGCGACTACCGCCACATCATTCCGGGCGTGGCGTTTTCCATCGAGCCGGGAATTTATCTGCCGGATTTCGGCGTGCGCAGCGAGATTGACGTTTATTTCGGCGCCAACGGCCCGGAAGTGCACACCCCGCCGCAGACGGAGCTGGTGAAGCTGGCGGTGTAAAACCCAAGGGAGGGTAAATGAAAAAAGCTCTCGTTTTAAGCGGCGGATCAATTAAAGGCGCTTTTCAAGCCGGAGCCATCGCCTATGTCCTTGATCGGGGCTTTACGCCGGATCTTCTCTGCGGCATTTCAGTTGGCTCATTAAACGCCGCCTTCCTTGCCGATCGCGCCGGCCGTGCGAAAATTAAAAGACAGGATCCGGATTGGCCGAAGATCGGCTTGGAGTTGGAAGAGTTTTGGCGCACGCGAATAACAAAACCCGATGATCTTGTCGAGACTCAAAGCAAAATCAAGCTCGCGTGGAAGGTCTTTTGGAATCAGTTTGATTGCATCATCAAGACCAGCCCTTTTACGAAGCTCGTTTATAAAGAAATAAAATTAGAGAACATCCATGCGTCTCCTGTGAAACTCAGGGTGGGAGCAGTTAATTTGGTCACCGGTGAGATTGTTTACGCCGACGAATCATCCCCGCGCATTGTCGATTATGTTGTCGCGAGCACGGCAGAGCCGATCACCATGTCCTTGGTCGACGTGGAAGGTAAGCCATTTTACGATGGGGGTCTGCGCGACATCGCCCCTTTAAGCCATGTTCTCGACCTGGGTGTTTCCGAGATTGTCTGTATTGTTTGCCAGGCAGAGAAGGTCGAGGAAAAAGAATTCAATCGCGGCAAGCTGTTGCATCTAATTGGGCGGATTCTGGACATTGTTACCAATGAGATTCTCGCCAACGACCTACGCCATATCCAAAGGCTCAGAGATTTTCTCAAAAGACTGCCCAAGGAGCTAATCCCTAATGACCTAGCACCATACGCCGATCCGAAGATCACACTCATTCGTCCGGATGAGCCTATCCCCGTGCAAGTCGATTCTTTCACCGAAGACGACATTCGTAAAATGCTTCAACTAGGCCGTGAGACTGCAAGCCACAATTACCCAGTTTATTTATAAGGCCATGATTGATTTAAAAAAAGGCGTTGAAATCGAGCTGGATATCGAGTCACTGGCTTTCGGCGCCAAAGGCGTATCGCGATTGAACGGTTATGTGATCTTTGTCGAGGACGCCCTGCCCGGCCAGCGCGTGCGCGCGCAAATTTTCAAAAAGAAAAAAGGATACGCCGACGCGCGCCCGCTCGCCGTCATTCAACAATCCCCGCATTTCGTCGAGCCGCGTTGCCGCCACTTTGCCGAATGCGGTGGCTGCCTGCTGCAAAATCTCGACTATGACACGCAGCTTCTTTCCAAGCAGCAACAAGTCAAGGAACTGCTGGAGCACATCGCCGGCCTCGCCGCGCCGCCCGTTTCACCAGTGATCGGCTCGCCGCAGATTTTTTTCTACCGCAATAAAATGGAATTTTCCTTCTCGCGCCAACGCTGGCTCACGCGGGAAGAGATCGCCGGCAACGACATCAAACTCTCCAAAGATTTTGCGCTCGGTTTACACGCCCGTAATCGCTACGACAAAACTTTGGCCATTGAGGAGTGCTATCTGCAATCGCCGTTGAGCAATCAAATTCTCGCCGTGGTGTGCGCGTTCACGGAAAAGCATTCTTTATTGCCTTACACAACCTCCGGCCACACCGGCTTTTGGCGCTTTCTTGTCATTCGCGAAGGCAAAAAGACCAATGAGGTGATGGTCAATATCGTCACCGCCGAGGTTGCGGGCGGCCGCGAAGCGGTGCAGCAGCTTGCCGAAAAACTGCTGGCTGAAATTCCCCAGCTCACGACGATTGTGCATAACATTAACCGCTCGAAAGCGCAAATCGCCGCCGGCGACGAAGAGCTGGTTTTGCATGGGCCGGGTTATATTCGCGAGCGCATCGGCCCGTTTATGTTTCAAATTTCCGCCAATTCGTTTTTTCAGACCAACACCGAAGGCGCGGAAAAGCTCTACGCCGTTGCCCGTGATTTTGCCGCGTTGACCGGAGACGAAACGGTTTACGATCTCTACTGCGGCGCCGGCACGATTTCGATTTTTATTTCCCAGCAAGCAAAACAAGTTGTCGGCTTCGAGATCGTGCCGCAAGCGATTCACGACGCCGGGGTAAATTGCCGCTTGAACAGTGTTACGAACTGCTCATTCATTCTTGGCGATTTGAAAGATGAATTGGCGCAGACGCCGATGCTCATGCGGCGCTGGGGCAAGCCGCAGGTCGTGATCATCGACCCGCCGCGCGCCGGCATGCACCCCAAAGTCGTGCAAAAAATCATCGAACTTTCGCCGCGCCGCATCGTTTATGTTTCTTGCAATCCGAGCACGTTCAGCCGCGACGTTAAAGAATTGTCGGTGCAGGGTTACGCCTTGACGAAAGCGCAGCCGGTCGATATGTTTCCGCATACCAGCCACATCGAAGTGGTGGGAGTTTTGGAAAAATGAAATTTTATTTTTTCTTTTTCACTTTTGTTTTATGGGGACTGAGCAACTCCTGCTCGCTGGCGAAGGATTCCAGCGCCGTGCGCATGAAAATTCACTCGCTGCAGGCGAGCATGGGTAGCGCGGAAATCGCCGTGTTGCTCACCGACGAAGGCGGCAAACGATTTTTGCCCATTGCTGTCGGCGGCGACCAGGCGCTGTCCATTCAATTGGGCCGCGACGGCCGCGCCATCAAACGTCCGCTCACCCACGATCTAATGGCGAATATTTTCAAATCGCTCAAGGTGCAAGTCGAGCGCATCACCATCACCGATTTGCGCGAGGGCGTTTATTACGCCGACGTCGAGCTGCGGCAAAACGGCCGCACGCATCGCATCGATTCGCGGCCAAGCGACGCCATCGCGTTGTCGCTGCGCGTCAATGCGCCGATTTACGCCATGCCGCATTTGCTGAAACCGATCGCCGATCTTCCGGAAGAAGAACGTGAGGAGACGGCAGCGCCCACCGCTGTCACCAAATGGGGCATGAACGTGCAGCCGCTGACCCAGGCCCTGGCCGATTTTTTTGGCCGCCGCGAAGGCGTGCTGGTGGCCGATGTGATCGAGAACAGCCCGGCCTCACAAAGCGGCCTTCGCGCCGGCGATATCGTGCTGCGAATTAGCAAAGAAGAAATTCGGAATCTCGAAACTTTTTTAGAGGCGGCGAGCAACGACACGAATCGAGTGGAGATTGGGGTGTTGCGGGGTGATCAGAATTTGAGTTTTATTATCAAGACAAGCCAATAAAAATTTCTTGCTTTCTTAAGCTGCTTCAACCGCTTTATTCACCCTGAACGATTTGAAGTCAATAAATTTCCCCTTCCGCACCAGCGCCAAAAACAACAGCGTCGCCAATCCCACCGGCAGCGTGAAGGTCAGCACCCGCCACGCCCCGACCAACAAGCCCAACAAATTTTCCGGCAACGACGCGCGATAGAAAAAGAGAAAGGCCAACTCCGCCCCGCCGGCGCCGCCGGGAGAAGGTACGAGCTTTACCAGCATGAAGACAAGCCATTGCGAGGCGAAAAAATTGAACGGGTCAACGTAGTGCTGCAATCCGACGAGCAACACGGTCAACATGCTGAAACGGCAAACCCAGTGCAATCCGGAGAGGCCGACCGTCACCAAAAAACGCCATTTCCCTTGTGCAATCATCACGCGAAAGGTTTGTTTGGCCACGCCGGCTTGATGCGTGAGTTTTTTCTTCCATCCGGTCACGCGGGATTTAAAAGCGGGCGGCAATAAAGTCCACGCGAGGCGTCCGGCGAGAGCCAGCCCAATAATTCCCAACAGAAAAAAACCGAGGGTGCGGCTGCCGGCTAAATCATGTTGCTGCATCATGCTCCAAAATTTATCCAGCGCCACGTCATCGCCGGCGGCCGATGAAAGCAGCAGCGCCAACGGCAGGGCGAGAATGAAAAAGACGACGTCTTCGAAGGCATTCAGCGCCATGATCGAGCTGGCGACGCCCGGCGCAATGCCGCGCGAAACCATCCAGCCCAATTTCGCGCCGCTGCCGCCAATCGCGGCCGGCGACACGGCCGAGGCCATTTCGGTCGCCAGCGTCATTTGAAAAACTTCGGTAAAGCGCTCGCGCTTGCCAAGAAAGCGCAGCCAAACTTGCACGCGCAAGGTGTCGGCCAGCCATGGTAAAATCACCATGCCGGCCAGCGCCAAAATGCAGAGCAACGGAAACCGGCTGAAGGCGTTGAACGACGAGCTGTCGACGGTGAACGCGGAGTACGCAACACTAATCAACAATCCAACACTGAGAATGACAATGAGTCGCATGAGGCGCCAATAACAAAATTTTTCGGTGCTGTTTCATTTTTGGTCAAACTGTCTCAAAAACGCGCAACGCCGCAAGCAGGCGTTCCGCATTCCGATAAACTAACGCAAGAATTATGCCGGTGAGTTGACCTTCTTGTCTTTATAACAAGATAGGAAAAATACAGGAAGGCAAAATTGGAGAATTCGCAAGAATTTGGCGATTTGAACTCAGACTAAAAAGCCGCCCACAGAAATAGAAATCCCACAGAAATTAAGTTTTTTGGGTTCAACTCTGTGGGATTTCCAATTCAGTAGGCGAAAACTTTAGGTGGCTAATTTCTTACGAAAATTCTAGTTGGATAACAAACCAGCAACCTGCCTACATCAGCTTAATCTTCTTGATAATTTTCTTCAACCCCCGCCCGAATTTTTGGGGCTGAATTTCTACGTGGCGTTCGGCGCCTTCGCCGGCGGAAAGCGACTCGATGCTGTCGATTTCCTTCAACACGTTGTGCACGACGAAGCGTTCGTAGCTGCTCATCGGCGGCAGCGCCACCGCCGTGTCGGTTTCGAGCGCCTCTTTGGCTTTCTCTTGGGCAAATTTTTTCAAATTCGCAATCGGAAAAACCCACAACACCTGCGTCTCGCCTTCGCCGCGATAGGTTTTGGTTTCGAACGCCGGCTTGAGGCGGTCAAAATGCCGGTGAATCTGCTTGCGCTCGATCGCGTTGAGATTGGCCAGTTGCACGGGCTGGGTGGACTCAGCCAGTTTCAGCTCCGTCTCACGAATCAGCTCATTGATGCGCGGATCATCTTCCGTGCGCTCGAAGCCGCCTTGCCCGGTCGGGCGGTACCGGCCCGGCCGCTTGTCATAACGTCCGCGCCGATCGCCGCGATCGTGGTCTCGGCGCGGGCCGCGATCAAAACGTTTTCGCTCATGCCGCTCGTCATACCGGCGCTCGGATCGCGGTGTCTCGGTTGAGGCCGCAATCTCGGGAGCGGTTGCATCAGACTTCGATGTCGTTGCTCCGTCTTGTTCTCTTTCTTCGCTCATGGTCTTCCTCTTGAAGATTATTTTCCTCTCGAGGCTGCACCCTTAGGGCGAGCTTTTCGACGAGCCGCGACGGCATCCCGGAGAAGTCGCCGTTGCTCATGAAAAGAATGATATCGCCTCGAGTAATATGTTGAATAATGAAATTAGCCATTTCATCCCCAGCCGGCACGATGTCGGCCGGTTTGCCGCCGCGGCGAACGCCGGCCACCACATTTTCAAGCGATAGCCGCTCGGCTTCCGGCACTTTGTCGGGCCGGTGCATCGGCGCAAACACTACACGATCCGCCGTCTCAAACGCGCGAATGTATTCCTCCTCGAAGACCTTGCGTTTGGTGCTGGCGGTGCGCGGCTCGAACACCGCCCAAATCCGGCGCTCGGGAAAACGCTGTCTTACTCCGCATAGCGTTTCGCGAACTTCGGTCGGATGATGCGCAAAATCATCCAGAACGAGCACCTCCCGATCATATTTTACCTGCAACCGCCGGCGCACGCCGCGAAAGGTGTTAAGCGCCGCGCTGATTTTTTCCGGCGACACGCCGAGACACCTCGCGGCGGCAAACACCGCCGTCGCATTTTTTACGTTGTGCTCGCCCGCCAGCGGAATAAACAGCGAGCCGAATTTTTCGCCGCGATGTTCGATGATAAACTCGGTACCCTCGGGCAGCGCGCGTGTGAGGGTTGGCCGCCATTCGGCTTGAGCGCCAACGCCATACGTCAACACCAGGCACAAGGCGCGCGGCAGCATTTCCCGCACGGCCGGATCGTCGCTGCACGCGATCAGATAACCGTTGCCGGGAATGATGTTGATCAGCCGGCGAAACGCGGTTTTGACTTCTTCAAAATTGTTGAAAATGTCGGCGTGATCGTATTCGATATTGTTGAGAATAACCAAATTCGGCAGATAATGAAAAAACTTCGAGCCTTTGTCAAAAAACGCCGAGTCGTATTCGTCGCCCTCGAGCACGAAATGGCGGCCGTTGCCGAGCTTGAAACCCTGTCCGAAATTTTCCGGAATGCCGCCGATAAAAAAACTCGGGTCGAGTCCGGCGCTTTCCAACGTCCACGCCAGCAGGCTGCTCGTCGTGGTTTTACCGTGCGTGCCGGCGATGACGCAGGAATATTTGCCGCGAATAAAAAATTCTTTCAACGCTTCCGGCAGCGAATAATAGCGCAACCCGGCGTTGAGTGTATATTCGACTTCGGGATTGCCGCGCGACATGGCATTGCCGACAATCACCAAATCGGGCGGCGGCTGCAAGTGCGCCGGATCAAAACCCTGATAAACGGGAATTTGCTGCTGCTCGAGAAACGTGCTCATCGGCGGATAGACATTCAAGTCGGAGCCGGTTATTTCATAGCCGCGTTGTTTGAGCATGCCGGCCAACGCGGCCATGCCGGTTCCGCAGATGCCGATGAGGTGGATGTGTTTTGACAAGATCATTCTTATTTTTTTGAGTCATCGTCCATCACAAACAACTTGGCGTAATCGCTGCGCTCCCACACAATGTGATAAACTAGAACTTTCTGGCTCTTTTCAAAAACTTTGAAAATCGCAAGATAAGGTGAAAGATTTTTTCCGAAACAAATTCACAGGCTACGCTTATGCAACGACTCTTGATGGCTTATGGGCCAACGCATCGGCGAGGTCTCCAACTTTTCAAGGATGGTCTTCTGTAGTTGCCTGATATAGGCTCTGGCTTCGTCTTCTGAAATGCCCAGATGCTCCATCCGAAAAGCGGCGATTTCAGATAAATCATGCAGCGTTGCTGAGTCGAAGATTACTTTGAACTTTGTCATGGGCAATCTGCATGGCTTGATCGATCAATTCCTCATCGCTCAGGTTTTCATTTTCCACTAAGCGAGCATTTGCTTCGGCAATATCGTGTATAAGCCGAAGTTCGGTGATGAGCTTGTTGTATGCCTGAATTCCCATGACCACTAAATCCCCGTGGCCTTGACGAGTTAAAATAATCGGATCATCGATATGACGACAAAGTTCGGAAAGTTCTTCGATTTGTTTGACAAATTCGGAAGTTGGAATGGCACGTAACATAGCGATCTCCTAATTTTTTATAGTTAAAAGCGCGATGTAAAGACCTAACAACGCAAGCCTTTGTTCAAATTCCATTTTCCGCGCCCAATCCGCATTATGTTTGAGTATATCCACCCAATCCTGTTCGATACTGATTGTCGGCGTTTCGATGATTCGCCCCAATTCGCTTTTCGTTTGCTCATTCAAAGCCTGGCCATTCGCCGCAAAATCCCTCTCGCCGCGCAGGAAAATAAACGTGGGCACCTTTTCGATTTTGAATGCTTCGGCAAAGCCGGCGCTGTCTTTTTTCGTGCGATCGAGGCCGAACAATCTTGCTGAAAAGTTTTTGTTATGAACCATTTCGAGCGTCGTAAAAAATCGCGGCATCTCGCGTTTGCTGTCGCTGCACCAGCTTCCGAAAAAAATCAAAACCGTCACCGGCTCGTCGTAGCAGCGCAGAAGCGATAAGACATTGGCGGACGGCTGGTAGCTGCCAGGAATCGGCCAAAATTCCGGCGCGGCTTTATACAACGAATCCGGCGTGAGCCAATCGCGGTGATAGATTTCTCCGGGCCGGTTTTGCGCGAAAGCCGTTGGTGCCAGCCCCACAAACAAAACGCAACAATTCAAAAGTCGCATGGTGAAAATTTTTTAAAACGAGAAAATGACTCATTGCCGCGGCCGCCTGATCGCCAGACTATCCAACGGCATCGCGGTTCGCGGTTTGGGCGGCTGCGGCGTAACGGCGAATCGCACCGTGACGCCATCGCGCGTGATCGTCAGATGCTCGATCTTGCTGGCTTGCCCGAACTTGCCGAGATTTTTTCCCCCCAGCGCCAGATTGACAACGCCGCCGGTGCTGATGCGAAGGATGAACTTTTCTTTTGCCTGCCAGGTTTTCGTTTCACCGGCGCGATAAGTTGTGAACGTCGTATCCCTGCCGTCACGAATCACCCGCAACCTCGTTTGATTTTCAAATTGCGCTTGCAAGACCAATTCACTCGCCGCCGGCGACGGCTCGGCCTTGATCTCGCTCTGTTGCTGCGCCTGCTGCGAAACTTGATCGAAAGGAAGCTCCTGAAGCTTTCTGGCGTCTTCAAGATTGACGGTTTGCGCTTCATCTTTCAGCGGCGTTTGCGCTTCCCGATCGCCCCCGCGCGATATCAAAAAAATTAAAACCGCGGCCAGGATCATGCCGAAACCGATTAAAATTTCCTTAAGATAAGGGATCGGCAGCGATATCGAGGTCGAGCCGGCTGCGGCCAGCGGCCTCGATTTAAGCGAAACCGAGGTCGTGTTAGTTTTGCGCTCGGCGGTTTTGCGCGGCTCCGCTTCCTGCTGCGCCTGCCGCAATTGCAGCGCTTCGGCCTGCTCTGTTTCGCGCCAGCGGTTGATGAGCGCCTCGCCGTTCAATCCGACTTGCTGCGCAAAAGTTTTGATAAACGCCACGACGTACGGCCGCGGCAAAAAATCAAATTGCCCGTTTTCAATTTTCTGGAGATGGGTGAGCTGAATGTGCGTCTGATGCGAAATATCCTCCAGCTTGAGGCCCTTGGCCAGGCGGGCATGTTGAATTTCTTCACCGATCTCTTTCATAACCCAATCTTTCCTGAATTATGTTTTCATCACGGCGCCAACAACATGGCCGCGCCGTCACTATTGCGCATAAAAGGCGCGCATAGCGAGATAAAACCTGGTCAGCGGAAAACCCACGACATTATAAAAACAGCCGTTGAGGCGTTCGCAAAAAACCGCGCTCATGTCCTGAATGCCGTACGCCCCGGCTTTGTCCATCGCCCCGCCGCTGCGCACGTACGCCGCTATTTCCGCCGCCGCCAATTCACGAAACGTCACTTCGGTCATTTCAACGCCGGCGGTCTCGCGATTCGATGGCCGGTCAATCACGGCAAAACCGGTGAAAACGCGATGGGTTTTGCCGGACAGATTTTGCAGCATGGCGCGCGCCTCAGTTTCGGAAGCGGGCTTGCCCAGAATTTTTTCCCCCAACACCACGATGGTATCCGCGCCGATCACGATGCCGCTGACGACAGTTCCGGCTATCGCCCGGGCTTTGCGTTTCGCCAACTCGACGGCGTATTCGGCGGGCGGCAGGTTGGGGAAAATGTTTTCGTCAACCGTGCTCGGTTGAACAGCGAACTTCAGACCGATCTTCTGCAAAATTTCGGCGCGCCGCGGCGAGGCCGAAGCGAGGATGAGGGGTTTGTCCGGCAAGGATAAAAGCAAACTCATGGTGCTGATAATACGTGAAACGTGATCCGTAATTCGTAAAACGTAAGCCGTAATCTTAAGACGTAAAAGCCACCTATTCATTTACGCATTACGTTTTACGTCTTTACGTTTTAACCGGCAGACTTTCCAGCATGAGCGTGACCGGACCGTCGTTATGAATTTCCACCAGCATCATCGCGCCAAAGGCGCCTTCGGCGACGTGAATCGGAAAGCGGCGAAGCTCCTGCACGAAATATTTGTACAGCGGTTCGGCAATCTCCGGCCGCGCCGCTTCTTCAAAACCCGGCCGCCGGCCTTTGCGCGTATCGCCGTAAAGCGTAAATTGCGAAATCACCAGCGCGCCGCCGCCAACGTCGAGCAGCGAGCGATTGAACTTGCTGTTTTCATCTTCGAAAATGCGCAGATGAACGCATTTCTCCGCGAGATAGCGCGCCTCGGCTTCGGTGTCGCCGCGGCGAATGCCCAGCAAAATCACCAAACCTTTGTCAATGGCGCCGGTGATTTTGCCCGCGACGCTAACCGACCCTTTCGTGACTCGTTGCACAAGCGCGCGCATAAACTGAACACTGATTACTGATGACTATAGCACTATGCTACAACTATCATAACCGCGAAGACTGCGTCCGGATTTTTTAACGCACCGCTAATTCACGCGAATCTACGCTAATTTTTTATTCGCGTAGATTCGCGTCAATTGGCGGTTGACAGATTTGGCTACGCCCGCGGGGTTGCGGCTATTGCCGCGCTACGCTTTATCGCCCAAAATAAATCGCGGCCAATCCGACCACCATATCGGCCTTGAGCGCGGCGCTGATTTGACGCATGCGGGCCGGCGCCGGATTTTTCCACAACACCCCAAGCGCCAAAATGAGAACCGGATAAACGCCGAGCAAAATGATCCACCAATACGCCGCGCCGTAGAGCCCGAGATAAAACGGCGCGAACGTGACGATCAACAAAAGAACGAAAGCGCTGGTCGCTGCGGTTTGCGCGGCGGTGCGGCCATAAGCCAGCGGCAGCGTGCGCGCCTGCATGGCCCGATCGCCGGCCTGATCTTCGATGTCTTTGATCACCTCCCGGCCAAAATGAAACAGAAAAGAAAACACCGCGGGAAAAATTCCGGCCCGCCAGCCGCTCGCCCACATCCCTCGACCTTCCATCGAGATGGCAAGCCGAGATAAACCGGCTTGCGCCGCCAACGCGCCATAAATAAATGCCAGCGCCGTGATCAGGCTCACGGTGAGATTGCCGGTCAGCGGCTGGCGCTTCAATTTCCAGCTATAAACAACTAGCGCGATCGAGCTTCCCATCGCGATGAAAGCCGCGGTCTTATTGATAAATATACTAAAAAAATTGCCGCAAACAAATAGAAATATCGCGAAGAGCAGCGCGGCGTGAGGCGCGAGCCGGCCGGCGGGCAAAATTCGTTGCGGCTGATTGATCCGGTCGATGTCGAGGTCGTACCAATCGTTGATCACGTTGGCGCCCGCAGTGATCAACATCGTGGAAATCATCGCGGCGACAAGCGGCGTGGTTAAATGAAACGGTTGAACCAATGCCGCCGCCGCCAAAATCGACAGCCCGGCGATGGCGACATTCAAGGGACGGGTGATTAAAAAAAGCGCCAACAACTTTTGCATGAAAAAAAGCTTTTTTGTTGCAAACGTTATTTAATTTTTAGCGGCGCTTTTTGCCCGGCGGGAATGAGCGAGACAAAATCGTAGCCGGCTTTGCGCTGCTCGAAATCGGTGCGCGCCTGTTTGATCAGATCGGCTTTGGTGAACAGATCGAGCGCGGAGTAGGCCAGCGCTTTGGCCGCGACGAACATGCCTTTCTCGCCGATCGACATGCCGGTGCACGCCACAATTTGCCAACTATGCCCCGGCGCGCCGTAGGTGTAACTCGCCGCCGTCATGCCGCCGGTGGGCACGCTCCAGCTCACGTCGCCGACATCGGTCGAGGCTTTGCCCTGCTCCGGCTCCTTCGGCAGTTCCTCAAGAACTTCGGAGAGCGCATATTTGAATTGCCCCCGCAGCGGCTCTTGCGTTTTGCGCGCGAAATTTTTCTCCTCGTCGGTAAATTTCGGCGCGCCGATCAAGGCGAGATTTTTGTGAATCACTTGCGACAGCGGCAGATTGGGCAGAATCTCGTGCGTGTCGGAGTCGACGTGCCAATCGACGGTCGTGGCGGTCATCAGCGCCGCGCCTTTGGCGATCTCGGTCAAACGTTGAAACATGTATTCCACGTCGCGATGCTTGTCGGCGCGCAAATAGTACCAGACCTGCGCTGCCGGCGGCACGACGTTCGGCTGGCCGCCGCCGTCGGTGATGACGTAGTGCATGCGGCTGTCTTCCGGCAAATGCTCGCGCAAAAAATTCGCGCCGATGTTCATCAGCTCGACGCCGTCGAGCGCGCTCTTGCCCTCGTGCGGCGAGCGGGAAGCGTGCGCCGCCAGGCCGTGAAACGAAAATTTTATCGACATTAGCGCTTTGGTCGTGCCGTACGACGAGCGCGTCACGTCAGCGGCATGCCAGTGCAAAACGGCGTCGCAATCGTTGAACCGGCCCTCCTTCGCCAGATAGATTTTCCCTATTCCGGTTTCCTCAGCCGGCGTGCCGTACAAGCGAATCGTGCCCTTTAAATTATGCTTCGCCATCGCGTGACGCGCCGCGATGGCCGCCGCGGTGCTGGCCGTGCCGAAAATGCTGTGGCCGCAAGCGTGGCCGTTTGCGGCGCCCTCGCGCTCTTCGCGCACCGGCGAAACTTTTTGCGAAAGCCCCGGCAACGCATCAAATTCCGCCAGGATGGCGATAACCGGCTTGCCGGAACCGTAGCTGGCGATGAATGCCGTCGGCATATTGGCGACGCCTTTCTCAACGGTGAAATCGTTGGCGGCGAGCCAATCACTCAAGGTTTGGCTCGATTGGTGCTCGGTAAGCCCCAATTCCGCCAAATTCCAAATCCGCTGGTTGACTTCTTTGGCCTTTGTCTCGTTTTGTTTGATCCATTCGCCGGCCGTGGTTTTTTCGGCGCTCATTTGCGCATAAGCCGATTGCAACAGCGCGCCGGCGGCGATCAAACTGAATAAACCAAATCGTTTCGCGCTTCTCATGCTTGCTCCTCTCGCGTTGGGTTCTTTGGCCGCAATAATTTAATTTTTAAAATAGTTTTATGCTGGTTAAAAGTCAACCGAATTTTCTTGAGACGATCAGTTTGGTTTTCGGCAAAAATTTCATTAACTTTCTGCTATGGAAAGTACCCGCGCTGAATTGGTCGAACGCTTTTTCACCGGAACTGGACACAGCTACGATTTGGTTGTCCGGCTTTGCACGCTAGGTTGTGACGTATACTGGAAGCAGCGTCTTCTCGCCAAAGTGCCGCCGTCGCAGGCTATTCTCGATCTCGCCTGCGGCACCGGTATCGTCACCTTCGCGCTGGCGAAACGCCATCCGCAGGCGCGCATCGTCGGCGTCGATATCACGGAAGAATACCTGCACGTTGCCCGCCAAAAAGCAAAAAAGCTCGGAATAAAGGCCGAGTTTATTCATGCCAACGCCGAGACGCTACGGTTGACGGGAATGTTCGATTGCATCACTTCGTCGTACATTCCGAAGTATGTCGAGGCGAATGTTTTATTGGCGAATATTACGCCCCACTTGAAATCCGGCGGGGTTATCGTTTTGCACGACTTTTTGTACCCGCAGCATCCGGCGCCGCGCGCGCTCTGGCACGGTTATAATCGCGCACTCAATTTTCTCGGCCGGATTTTCTTTCCGGAATGGAAGGAAGTTTTTGACAACAACTTGACGGAACTGATTGTCCGCTCAAAATGGCTCGACGAATTTTCAACGGCGTTTCGCCAGCATGGCTATACAAATATTGAAATCGAGCGGTTGACGTTCGGCAGCGCCGCTATTATTTCGGCAAAGAAAAAGGAAGGATAAATGGAAAACTCACGGCTGGAAATTCTACTGAAGAGTTTGGAAGAAAATCCCCGCGACGCTTTTTCGCGCTATCTGGTGGCGCTGGAATTTACCAAGCTCAATCGCCACGACGAGGCGATGGCCCAATTCGAAAAGTTGCTCACCGAGCATCCGGCTTACGTTCCTACCTATTATCAATTTGCCCAGCTTTACGAAAATCTCGGTCAAACCGCAGAGGCGATTCGAATTTACAAACTCGGCCTCGTCGCCGCCCGCAACGCGGGTGATTTTCATACGGCGAGTGAGATTCAGGCGGCGTTGGATGTCCTGGAGTAGCTGGTTGCTTGTAGCTGGTAACTTAACGCAGCAACGAGCAACCAGAAACCAGCGACAGCGGCCAGCTTAAAACTCCCGATTCAGCCGAAATGTCACCACCAAGTCTTTCCCGCCGACATCGGTGCGTTTGGCAAAGTTGAAACGGACTTGCCCGTCGCGATCGGTCAAGGCCAAGCCGACGTCGGTTTTCAGCTTGCTCCAGGTTAGAGAATCAAACGACTTCTCCGGCGCCGTGTTGTCGTTGGCAAACCAGGCCAATCCCGCATCGGCAAACAAAATCAGATTGAATTCTTCGATGATCGGAATATCGTGCAAGCGGCTCGAGCCGGAATTCAAGCGGTATTCGACATTGGCCAACACCATGCGGTCGCCGGTAAATTCCTTGAAACGATAGCCCCGCAGCGTCGAGATGCCGCCGAGATCGAAAAGATATTGTTGCGGAAAAACGCCCCGGCCCGTGCCGGCGCGCAAACGGAGGTCGAAATTTTTTCCGTAGCCCAGCGGCTGATAGCGCCGGATATCGACGATCAAGCGGTCGAAATCAAATTCGCTGTCAAATTCCGGGCGGCTGGTTTCGCCGTTAATCGAAATCAACCAGCCGCGATCGGGGTGGCGGTGGTGATTGCGAGTGTCAAATGTCATTTGCGCGGCATAACCCACCATCTTGCCTTCATTAATCGCCGGATTCGGACGAAATCTTTTCTTGTTGACGAAAAGTGACCAGTCGGTTTCATTTGGCAAGGAGAGATGATTTTCATTGCGGTATTCCGTCGAGAGTTTCAACGAACGGCCGAGATGCTGCCCCGCGAACAGGCTAAAACCGTCGCGGCGGTAGTAATCGCGGAAATCTTCGTTAATAAAAAAAGCGGCGATGCTGTTCTCTTCATCGGGAATGATCCACTTGTCTTGCGAATCGGTGAAGTCGTGCACTTCGCCGCCGAGAATGAATCGAAAAGAGCGCCCGATGTAAAACTCGCCGCCGGCTTGATAGTGCCAACGCTTGGCGGCAAAGGCGTAACCGCCGAGACCGAAAACGTCAAGATTCGGCGTCAAGCGTTGATTGTACAACCGCGGCAGCTCGCCGCCGAGAAACAAACCATCGACGCGGTTGTAATGCGCCTTGACGTTAAAATTGCCGTTCCAATCTTCCTGCCAACGATTTCGCCGGCCGTTGCGGCGCCATCGCGGTTCTCGTTCTTCAACGCGCACGCGGCGATTTTCGTCATCGTCTTCAATCAAATAGCGCGGCGAAGTTTCCACCATATCGCCCAAAACGCGGCTGTTGGGGCGCCGGTCGATGCGCCCGCCGACGCTCACGACATCGCCGAGCACTTCGCCGGTTGAGTCGATCAGCGCGTCGCCGCGAATGACGAGCACGGAGCCGTTCACTTTTCCGGCAATGGTCACCGCGCCGCGTGTGACGACCAAGTCGCCGTCAAAGGTGACGCCGGCCGCGAGCGCATAATTTCCCGTTTCGTGGCGAATGCGCGCCTCGTCGCGATCCTTCAAATAACGCCGCTCCGCCGCTTCCCGCAGCTTGCGGTCGCGCTCGTCGCGTTCCTGCGCGGTCAAATCGGCGACCGGGTTCTTCAACGACGGTGTTTCTCCGGCAACGGCGGCGCGAGAGATGATCAAACCGAAAACCACCAGCAGCGCAATGACGGCGATCAGCAGAAAAATAATTTGTTTCATGACCATTCGATCAGTAGAGATTTTGTTCATGCGCCTTCCTCCACCCGATTAAGTTTCTACGTTTGCCGGTGTTACGTTGCAATAACTTCAATTTCAATGCCAAATGGTCATGGCCAACTCTACGCGAGAGAAAAAAGATTACGACATAAATTTTTAATTTTTCGAATACTTTTTCTGTGGGTTAAAAATAAAATACAGGCAAGCATCGGATGCCGGGCCAGCGTGTATGATTGCCACATCCGGAAAGCAGCAGTTGTGGCGATTGACTACATTTCAATTTGACGGCGAGGACTCTGGCTCCTCTTTCTCGGTCAGCGTCAAAAAGATCAAGAGAGTCATGCCGATGGTCACGCCGATGTCGGCAATATTAAAAATAAACGGCCAGCGCCAGCTTGCGAGGCCGATTTCGATGAAGTCGATCACTTCGCCGTGGACAAAACGGTCGATCAAATTGCCGATGGCGCCGCCGAGAATCAGCGCCAACGCCAGACGCTGAGCAAAACGGGCCTGGCGCAGACGATAAAGATAAATGAGCAGGATGAGGCTGGCAACCGAAGCGAAGAGCGCATAAAACCACCCGCTGCCAAAATGAATGCCGAAGGCGATGCCGGGATTTTGCACGAAAATGAAACGCACGATGCTGCCGAGTGCCTCATACGTTTCGCCAAGATAAAAGCGGTCTTTGATCAGGAGCTTGGTGAGTTGATCGAAAACGACGATAAACGCTGAGTAAAATAAAATGGCCATAATCACATTTTCGCATGGAACACGTGACGATACCAATTTCCACTATTTTCTAACCTCTGTTTGTACGCCTCATACAAAGATATGCCATATTCTTGCGAAAATCAAGTCGCAAAGCCGTGGAGGTTCGATTCCCACTTTATTTTTCAAAACTATCCTTCCCAAACTTATAGAACAAGCTCGGCACCACGATCATATTCAGCGCCGTCGAAGATAACAGGCCGCCAAGAATGACGAGCGCCATCGGCGTTTGAATTTCTTTGCCGGGTTCGCCGCCGCCGAGCGCCAATGGAATCAAGCCGAGACCGGCGGCAAGCGCGGTCATGAGAATCGGATTCAATCTTTCTAACGAGCCTTGCACTATGGCGTCGCGAAAAGATTTGCCCTCGGCAAGCAGATGGTGATAGTGCTCGATCATGAGAATGCCGTTGCGCGTGGCGATGCCAAAAAGCGTGATGAAGCCGACGAGCGAGGCGACGCTGATGATACCGCTGGTGAAAAACACCGCCCAAATGCCGCCAATGAGCGCGAGCGGCAAGTTGGCCATGATGAACAGCGCAGGGCGGAACGCGCCGAACTCAAGATAGAGAATCAGAAAAATGGCGGCGATGGAAACGAGACTGAGCAGCGTCAAGAGTCGTGTGGCCGCCTGCTCGCTCTCGAATTGGCCGCCGAATTCGACGTAATAGCCTTGCGGCAGCGAAACGTTTTTATCCAAGCGCGCGCGAATGTCATCGATCACGCTGCGCAGATCGCGGCCGGAAACATTGGCTTGCACGACGATTTTGCGCTGCACGTTTTCGCGGCTGATGGTGTTTGGGCCTTTTTCATAAACCACTTCGGCAAGCTGGCTGAGCGGCACTTTCGGCCCGACCGGCGTATCGAACAATGCGTTGCGAATGCGCTCGATGTTGCCGCGATTTTGCTCGTTGAAACGGACGACCAAATCGTAACTCTGCTGGCCTTCCAAAATTTGCGAGGCGACTTCGCCGTTGAACGCCACGTCGATGGCTTCGGCCAATTCACCGACGGAGACGCCATAAGTTGCCATCGCGCGGCGGTTGGCTTTGATGCGCACTTGCGGCACGTCAACTTGTTGTTCGACCGCCAAATCCACCACGCCGGGAATGTTTTCCATTTGCGCGCGCACGCTTTCGGCGAGCGAGCGCAGCCGGTAGAGATCGGCGCCGAAAATTTTCACGGCAATGTTGGCGCGCGTGCCGGAAAGCATGTGGTCGATGCGGTGGCCGATGGGCTGGCCGATGGTGATATTCGTGCCGGGAATGACGGAGAGCGAGCGGCGCAGCTCATCAAAAAATTCTTCTTTGTGTTTGCCGTTCAGCTCGAAGCGCGCGTCCAACTCCGCGGCGTTGACGCCCTGCGCGTGCTCGTCAAGCTCGGCGCGACCGGTGCGGCGCGCGGTGGATTTGATTTCGGGATGTGATAGCAAAATTTGCTCGGCAAGTTTGCCGATTTTGTTGGACTCATCCAATGAAGTGCCGGGCACGGTGAGCACGCTGATGGTGAGCGAGCCTTCGTTGAACTCCGGCAAGAACGCGCGGCCAAGAAACGGCAAGACTGCAATTGATACCGCTAATGCTGCTGCCGCCGCTACGAGTACCAGCCTTGGAAAACGCAGCACCAAGTCCAGCGTTTTGCGATAAGCTCTTTTCAAATGCGTGACCAGCCAACTGTCGCCTTCTTTTTTCATGAAGTCAGCGTTGGGCAAAAGAAAAGAGCACAACGCCGGCGTCACGGTGACGGCAACGAGCAACGAAGCGAAAATGGAAGTGATGTAAGCAAAACCCAATGGCCGCAGCAAACGGCCTTCGACGCCGCTGAGGAAAAACAGCGGCACAAAGACGATGATGATAATCAAGGTCGCCATAACCATTGGCGAGCGGATTTCGCTCGAAGCCGAGAAAACGACTTCGAGAGTTGGGCGTTTCTCTTCTTGTGGCCGATGCTGATTTTCTTTCAGCCGCCGAAAGACATTTTCAACGTCGATGATGGCGTCGTCAACGAGTGCGCCGACGGCGATGGCCAGCCCGCCGAGCGTCATGGTGTTGATCGTGACGCCAAAAATTTGAAAGACGAAAATCGTGACCACGAGTGATAGTGGAATCGCCAAAATTGAAATGAAGGTGGTGCGCACGTTGCCGAGAAAGAAGAAGAGCACGACCATGACCAAAATCGCGCCGTCGCGCAAGGCTTCGATCACGTTGTCAATTGCCACGCGAATAAAATCCGCCTGCCGGAAAATTTGGGTGTTGATGGCAATGCCGGGCGGCAAGGTTTTTTGAATTTCGGCGATCGTGCTTTCGATGCGTTCGGTCAATTCCAGCGTATTGGCGTTGGGCTGCTTCTGCACCATGATGATGGCGGCGGGTTTGGCATTGGCGGAGCCGTCGCCGAATTTGATGGCCGGGCCGATTTTCACTTCCGCCACGTCGCGAATGAGCACGGGCAGATTGCCGCGCATGGCAACGACTGAGGTGGCGATGTCTTCCAAATTTTGTACGCGCCCAATGCCGCGGATGAGATACTCCTGTCCGGCGTCCATGTACGCGCCGCCGGAAGAATTGGTGTTGGATTGCTCCGCCGCATGCAGCACTTCATTGAGTGAGATGTCATACGCGGTGAGTTTTTCCGGCGAGACCAAAATTTGGTACTGCTTGACCTCACCGCCAATCGGCACGACTTGCGAAACGCCGGGAACCGAAAGCAAGCGCCGCCGAATCGTCCAATCGGCGATGGAACGCAAATCCATCGCGTTGAGTGCATGTCCATTGCTCGTTGCGATGGAATCGAGGCTCACACCGATGAGCATGATCTCGCCCATGATGGAAGAGATCGGGGCGAGAATCGGGCGGTCGATGCCGGCGGGCAAAGAGGCTGCCGCAATTTGCAATTTCTCGTTGACGATTTGCCGCGCGATGAAAATGTCCGTGCCCCAATCGAATTCCACCCAGACGATGGCAATACCGGCGGCGCTGGAAGAACGCACACGCCGCACGCCGGTCGCGCCGTTCACCGCAGTTTCAATGGGAAACGTGACGAGCGTTTCAACTTCTTCGGCAGCCATGCCGTGCGCCTCGGTGATCACCGTCACCGTCGGCGCGGTGAGATCAGGAAAGACATCGACCGGCAAACGAATGGCAACCAGCACGCCGGTGATGAGCAACAGCAACGCCGCTGCCAAAACGATGAGGCGGTTTTCGAGAGAAAGCTTGATGAGTTTGTCGAACATTGTGAACTCGAGTTAATTGGACACAAAAATAAAAGGGCACAAAAAAATTTTGTGCGCTTACAATTTTGTGTCCAAATTAAGGCTGATGAATTCCATAGAGCTGAAGGTTTTTGACGTTCCAGTACGCGATCAAGCCGTGTTTGAGTTTGAGGTGTTTGAGATAGGAGCGCATGCGATAGATGTCGTATTTTCTCATGTCGCCTTTGCCGGCAAGGATGGCAAGCAGAAATGCGCCATCAACCAACCAAAAATCGATTTCCATCGGATCAACTTGAACGCGCTCCGATTCGATGGGTATCAGGACATTCTCATCATAATTGATTTGCTTGTAGCCAAACTCGATTTTGAGCGCAGCTTTATACAGCTTGCTATGAAAACCAGGGCCAAGCTCTTGATCGACGGCGTAAATGGAATTTAGAACGAGATCGAGTGTTGGCTTGCGAGAGAAATGCGAGAGGAACTCATCGTCCCAAGATTCCGTGCTCCCCATTCTGATTTCATCAAAAATAACGCGCTTCGATTTTGCCTGAATCAGGCCGAAATTGATGAGCAGCCCGAGCCTGAGCTTGGTGAGTTTGAGATACGTGAAGAGCTGGGCATAATTCTCCGGAACGAAATCCGTTTGAATGGCTTTCGTTTCGACGACGATGCAGTCTTCCACGATTTCATCCGCTTCGAAGTCCGCGATTTTTTCATTTCGATAAAATGCTTGCAAAGGCGCTTTGTATTTTGCTTTCAGCCCCTTGTCAAGCAGATTTTGATGAAAGAATTTATGATATCTTGGCTCGTCGAATCCGACGCCCACTTCTTTGAAAGCTTCAAAGGCGCAGCCGTTGATCTCATAATTCAGATCTTTGTACAAATAATCGTTTTCCATGATCCACTCCTTTTCTTGGTTATAGGTGGACACAAAATTGAAAGGGCGCAAAAAAATTTGTGTGTTTTCACTTTTGTGTCCCATGTTGTTTAGTGCTCGTGCCCATGTCCCATCGGCACTGAGGTCGAGAGCGAGGCCAATCGCACTTGATAACCGCCGATGGTAACGACACGCTCGCCTTCGGCAATGCCGCTGAGAATTTGCGTGAAGCCTCCGTCGCTGATTCCGGTTTGCAACACGCGCTTGGCAAACGCTTCGCCCTCGATGTGGACATACGAGACCGGCGTGCCGTTGTCGTCAAATATCGCGGTGGTGGGAATCGCCAGAGCTTCCGTCGCGCCGCCGGTTTGTACCGAGACTTCGGCAAACATGCCAATCTTCAATTTGTTCTCTGGATTGTCCAACTCAAAAAGAGCGGGAACGGTGCGTGATTTTTCGTCAACGATGCTGCCGACAGAAATTAATTTGCCGTTGAGTTGGTCAACGCGAAATTCTTGTTCGTAGCCCTCCACTTTGAATGAAGCGCCTGTGGCCGCTTTCACGCGCGCGAAAAGCGCCAGTGGAATATTCGCTTTAAGCCAAACGCGCTTGGGATTGGAAATGGTGAAAAGTTTTTTGCCGGTCTCAACGGTTTCGCCAAGATGGAAATGAATTTCTTCGATGATGCCGGCAATGGGCGCTTTGAGATGGAAATGCGGGGTATTGTTGTCGCCGTTTTGCGCGGTGCCGAAATCAACTTGCTGCGCGATGACCTCGTAGCCGGCGCGCTTCGCTTCGAATCGCAGCTTGGCTTCATCAAGGCGCTTTTGGGAAATCGCCTGTTTCTCGAAAAGCCGTTGCGCGCGCTCAAACTCCGCTTTGGCCAGCAGATATTCATTGCGAACATTGTTGAGGCCGGCTTCGGTATTTGCCGGCGGCGAGATCACGGCGAGCACCGCGCCCTTTTGCACCCATGCACCAACTGAGGGAAGATTGGCGTTCTGATCGGCGAGAATAACGCCATTCACCAACGCGGGGACTTCGGCATGCCACTGCGCCTTTGGCAAAATTTCACCGACCGCTTTTACCGAACCGGAGAGCTTGCGCGTCTGCGCCGGTTCGGTGCGGAAATCAATTTTCCACTGTTGCTCTTTGAGAAACGTGATCAACTCTTCGCTCGTCGCGGATTCCTCTGCGTGCGGGATAGCGGCTTCGTCGGCAAAGACGCGGACGTTCGGCACGCGAATGATATCCGCAACCTGCTGCCCTTCAAGCCGCAGTTCCAGATCATAAACACCGGCCTCGGAAAAGTTCACGAGCGGCCGGAAGATGCCGGGATAGCTCGGCGATTCAGCGATGACGGTAACTTCACCACCACCGGCGTTTTTGAAAACGCAAGTGAGACGGCCTTGCGTCACCGGCTTGAAATCTTTCATATCGGAAAGATGCACGGCGAATGCCGCCTCTTGCCCGACGATGAGCACCGGATACTCCATAAACAACTCGGTCTTCTCCGTCCACAACGTGACGGAAGTGCCTTCGTGCTCGTGTTTGGCTGTGGCCTCGTTTCGGCTTTGACAGCCGAGGCAGAAGGCAAAGTGCAAAAGGCAAACGGCAAAAAGAAAAATACGTGGCATGGTTGATCCTCATTTGACGGAATGACGTTTTTGACAATAAAAATGGTCACAAAAATGAAAGTTCACAAAATGTTTTTTGTGTCCTTTCGATTTTGTGCCCATTAAACTTTAGTTGAAAAAGAGAGGCATAGAATGAATTCTCACGAAAGTTCTTATCTCCGTTCAATTTTGTGTCCATATCACGGTTGCGGCGGCTTTTTCCAGCTCGAAAATGCTCAGTTGATATTTCAACAATAAATCAAAGTGGGTTTGAAAGGCTTCGCTATATGCACGAACGCCGTCGAGCAGCTCGATGAGCGACATTTCGCCTTCGGCATACGAGTATTGTGCGATCTGCAACACCCCGGCGGGTCGGGGTTGTTCGCCGATTTGCGCTTCCAACAATTCACGGTAGAGGCGATAGCGGTCGTAAGCTTGTCGCACTTCCAGCGCTGCTTGTTTTTCCAACAACTCTGTTGCCGTGACTTGTTGCTCATGAGCAGCGCGGGTGCTGCGCACTTCGCCTTGATTGCGGTCGAAGAGCGGGAAGCCGAGATTGACCTGTATCACCGCGCCTTTGAAATCATCGACCTGTTTTTTGTAGCCGGCGGAAACGCTGGCCGTCGGCAAACGTTGCCATTTGGCCGCGCTCAATGCCGCTTGCTTGCTGCGCGATATGGCGCGCGCCGCTTGCAGATCGGGACGATTTTGCAGCGCGTGTGCGAGCAGCTTTTCCAAATTTATTTCAGGCATCGGGGAAGTCGGACTTTCGCCCTCAATCGTCTTGTCTTGAAAGTCGTCGTTGCGAAAGTCCGACTTCACGCTAATTGGCTCAAACTGCATCTCGCTCTGCGTCGGGTTGAGCAAAAAAGCCAGTCGCCGCCGGCTGTTGATGAATTCCACCTGCGCTTCGCCGGCAGCCTTTTGGTAGCGTTGCTGTTCCAACGCGATGCGCTGCTGCTCGTAACCGGAGATGTCGCCATCGGTCAAACGAATCTTGCCCGTAGTCGCGGCTTGCTTGAAGACGGCGGCTGCTTTCTGCCAAGCTTCGTAACTTTGGCCGGAGTAATAGCATTCGATAAACGCTTTCCGTACTTCGAATGTGACCAAGCGCTGCACGTTGGCAAGCGCAAGGTTCGAGGCTTCAACTTGCGCGCCGGCGGCGTTGACTTGTGACCAACGGTTCCAAAGAAAATCCAGCGGCAAACCGGCGGAGAATATTTCCTCGCCGCCTTTCTGCCCGCCGAGATCGAGGTCTTCTTTATAATAGGAAAGCACGGGATTAGGCAACAGACCGGTGGTGGTTTTCTGTCCCAACGCCTGCTCAATCTCATAACGCTGAATCTGCAGCGCCGGATAATTTGCCAGCGCGCGCTCGACGGCTTGCTGCAAGGTTAATGTTTGCGCCGGCTTCATCTCTTGTGGAATTGCAACAATAGAAAATCCAAGCAAGAAAAAAAGGCAAGCGACGGGTTGAATATGCTTCAAGGCGAAATCCTCCGCTTGTTTACATTTTAGAAAAAGAAATAGTGCTCCGATTATCTCTTGCGAGATTCATTCAATTGAAATCGATAAAAGACAAAACAGAAGAAAGGAAGATCAGGCGAGCGGAGGCGAAAGGCCTGTAGCGATTAGGACAAAATAATTTGGGGTGGGCTGAACTGGTGAAAATTTGATGACAGTTTTGACGAAAAAATTGGGAGGAGAATTTTCAACAAAGGGCGAAACGAAGAAATCGATCTGCGGCACAAATTTGCCGGGAGCGAAAATTTGCCCGAAATGCGCTGCGATGGCAGCTTGCATCTTCTCGAATAGCTGGGAGCCTTCGAGAAGATGCAAGACGTCTGGCAAATCGTGATGATCTTGCTCAAATTCCTGTGCATGCGAAGCAAACGCCGAAACGTGCGAATGATAGAAATCGCCTTTTACTTTGGCGTGATCTTGTTCTGGATGCTGATGAAACCACGGCGCGAGAAAGCAAGTAGCGAGATGCGCGATGATGAGCGCGCCGACAGTCAGGCTGCCGCACCTTTTTGAAGAAGTGAAAATCATGATTTGTAAAAATACAGAATGCCAATCAGAATAGCAAAGTTTTTTATTTTCTTATCACCGTACGATGCGTCTCTGCTCTGCTTAATTTGCCGCATTAGTTGCGCCGCAAGGCGGTGATGAGTTCTTGCATGTCGTTCGGCAGCTCGCTGTCAAAGTGCAATTTCTGTTTCGTCACCGGATGAATGAAACCGAGCATGCGCGCGTGCAAAGCTTGGCGTTTAAAATTTTCCAACAACCCCACGAGCCAGCGCGTGTCCTCCGCATTCATGCCGGTGATCTTGCTTTCCCGGCCCGCGTAAACCGGATCGCCGAACACCGGATGCCCGCGATGCGACAGGTGCACGCGAATCTGATGCGTGCGACCGGTTTCCAGATTTAAGCGCAACAGACTGAGATGGCGAAATTTTTCCGTGACTTCATAATGCGTCACCGCCCACTTCCCCGGCGTGGGCGAGACGACGATCTTGCGGCGATCGCTGCTGCTGCGCGCGAGAAAGCTCGAGATCGTGCCGCGGTCCGGATGCGGATGCCCCCAGACGACGGCGACGTATTCGCGCGCGGTGGATTTTTCCTTGAATTGCGCCGAGAGCGCCGCATGCGTTCGATCATCGCGCGCGGCAACGAGCAAGCCCGAAGTTTCTTTGTCGAGGCGATGCACGATGCCGGGGCGGCCCTGCCCGCTCATTTGCGAGAGCGTTGCGTAATGATAAAGCAGCGCATTCGCCAGCGTGCCGGAGGGATGGCCGCACGCCGGATGCACGACCATGCCGGCGGGTTTGTCGATAACGATCAAGTTTCGATCCTCGTAAACGACGCGCAGCGGAATGGCTTCGGGAATGATTTCGCTGGGAGGCGGTGCAGCGAGGCGAACGGCAATCTCCTCGCCGGGAGAAATTTGATGGCTCGGCTTGACCGTTTTGCCATCGACGGTGATGAAGCCATCGTTGATGAGTTGTTGAATGCGCGTACGCGTGAGGTCGGGCAGGAACTGCGTGAGGTATTTGTCGAGCCGGTCCTTTTGCTGATGCTCGGCAACATGCAGAACGCGCACGGTCTCCGGCGAATTCTCTGAGACCGCGGGGGAAGCCAATGACCGGCCACTTTGCGACATAAAATTTCCTTACATTTCAACCGCTGGTAGTGACCGGCCGGTTTCAATTGGAACGTTTGGCATCGCGCCAGTTGTCGTTCTCATCGCTCGGCGCCGGCGGCTGCACCGGAAATTTGGCGGGCGCCGGCGCTTCGTCCTTGCGCCCTTCGAACAAAACCAGTGAAATGAGAATGATCATGCCGACGGTGACGGCGCTGTCGGCGGCGTTGAACACCGGCCAGCGCGTGTTTTTGATGCCGACATCGATGAAGTCGATCACCTCGCCGTAGGCAAAACGGTCGATGAGATTGCCGATCGCGCCGCCGAGAATAAGCGCCAGCGACAAGCGGGAAGGAAGGCTCTCGCGGCGCATGCGATACAAATAAATTAAAATAATGAGACTGGCGATGGAGGCAAAAATCGTAAAGAAAAGCGGTCCGCCCAAACGAATGCCGAACGCCATGCCGGGATTCTGAATGTAGGTGAACCGCAGAACGTCGCCGAAAATTTCGATGGACTCGCCGAGATAAAATCGATCTTTGACCGCTAATTTGGTGATTTGATCTAACACCACGACCAACACCGTGAAACCGAGAACCCACATGCCTTGCAACGCCGATAATAGCTGCATAAAAAGAAAACTCACCAGGTTAATTCATCCTCAAGACAAAATATGATCGTTAGCTCACCACGATTCGACCGCGTGAATCAAATCACCACTATCGTGTTTGCCGCCATCATTTCAAACCAATTCACCGTAAGGCTCTTTTTCTTCGTTGGCCTTGCAGGTGATGCACAACACGGCGTGCGGCACCGCCTCCAAGCGATCGCGGCTGATGGGTTGGCCGCAATTCAAGCAGTCGCCGTAACCGCCGTTTTCCACCCGTTCCAGCGCTTGGTTGATGCTGGCCAGCAGCTTGTTTTCGCGGGCGGCAAAATAATAGGCCTTCTCGCGATCCATCGTATCGGTGCCGAGATCGGCCATGTGAAACGCATAGGCTGAATTTTCGCCGGCGGCTTCCTTGATGGTGTGGGCCGCATCGCCGTTTTTGAACTCATCCAATTCCTTCAACAATTCAACGCGCCGTTCGGTGAGCAGCGTCTTGAATTTCCGGAGATCCTCCGGAGCAAATCCTGGGTTTGGGTTAGGCATTGAACCCTCCTTTCGGTTCGATTCCCCAAATGTGAATTATAGTGATTTGGAAATCGTTTTTCATCCTCAAGCTCGCTCAATGCTGATGATCGTTTTGTCGCCGTAAATTTCCCATTCTTCATGATGGGTATTCGGCCTGACTGCGCCGTCGCGCGTCAGCGTTTCAGCCAGCGTTTCGTTTTTCACATACGCCGACTCCTGCTGCAGCGCGCCATGCAAAGCTTCCGAGGCTTCGTAATAAATCCGAATCCGGTCGATGACGTCGAAACCGGCGTCCTTCCGCATATTCTGCACGCGATTGACGAACTCGCGCGCCAGCCCTTCCTGAATCAACGCTTCGTCCAATATCGTGTCGATCGCCGCCGTCCACTCGCCTGCGGTCGAGACGGCCAAACCGGGAGCTTGCTCGGCTTTGACGCGGACGTCATCCGTGCTGAGCGTCGCCGTTTCGCCCGATAGCGTCAACGCCAGCGAGCCGTCGGCATCAAGCTGGCGAATCTGTTCCGGGGTTAATTGGCGAATCGCTTCCGCAACGGCGTTGGCTTTTGGGCCAAACTTCGGGCCGAGCGATTTAAAAAAAGGTTCGGCGCGCGGAACCGTGAGCGCCTCGGTGCTCGCGACCAGTTCCACGGCTTTGACATTCAGTTCTTCTTTGATCAAATTTTCCACCGCCAGCAGCGCCTTTCTTTTTTGCGCGTCATTGACGACGACGAAAAGCCGGCGCAAGGGCTGCCGCACTTTGATGGCTTTGGCATTGCGCAGCGCGCGGCCGGCGGCGACGATGTCGCGCACCAGGCTCATTTTTTCTTCGACATCGAGCTGGCGAAATTGGAACGCCGCATGACTCGCGCTCGGAAATTCTTCGAGATGGACGCTTTCACAACTTGTGCCAGCGTTCACATTGGCGTCAACCAAGCGGCAATACAGCGCCTCAGCGGTGAACGGCGCGAGCGGCGCCATCAATTTGCTCACCGTCAACAAAACGTGATACAACGTTTCATACGCCGATTGTTTGTCCGCGCCCATCTCCGATTTCCAGAAACGGCGGCGGCAACGGCGCACGTACCAGTTCGAAAGATCGTCGAGAACAAAATCGCCGATCGCGCGGCCGCCGCGGGTCACGTCGTAGCGATTGTAGGTTTCTTCGACGCGCGCGACGAGACGATTCAGTGTTGACAGCAGCCAGCGATCGATTTCCGGCCGCTGCTCGAACGGAATCGTCTGGCCGCGGAATTGAAACTTGTCGATATTGGCATACATCGCGAAAAACGCGTAGGTGTTGATCAGCGTGCCGAAAAATTTGTTGATCACTTCCTGCACGCTGTCGGCATCGAAACGTGTCGGCACCGACATTTGGCTGTTGGTCAACAAATACCAGCGTAACGGATCGGCGCCGTGCTGCTCGACGATCTTGAAGGGATCAACGGTGTTGCCGAGCGATTTGGACATTTTCCGGCCGTCTTTATCGAGCACATGCTCGTAGACGACGCAGGTGCGGTAACAGGGCTTATCGTAAAGCAGTCCGGCAATCGCCAGCAGCGAATAAAACCAGCCGCGGGTCTGGTCGATGGCTTCGGAAATAAAATCGCCGGGGAAATTGCTAGTGAAAACGTCTTGATTTTCAAACGGGTAATGCCATTGCGCCACCGGCATCGCGCCGGAGTCGAACCAGACGTCGATCACTTCCGGCGTGCGGCGCATCACGCCGGAGCATTTCGCGCAGCGCCAGGAGACTTCGTCAATGAACGGCTTGTGCAAATCGTCAAGACGCTTGCCGGAACGTTGCGCCAGCTCCGCCTGGCTGCCGACACATTCTTTCGCCTCGCATTTGTCGCAGATCCAAATCGGCAGCGGCGTGCCCCAGAAACGCTCGCGCGAGAGCGCCCAATCAACATTGTTGGCCAGCCATTCGCCGAATCGTCCCTCCCCGACTTCGGCGGGATACCATTTGATCATGCGATTGATTTCAACCAGGCGGTCTTTGTGCGCGCTGGTGCGAATATACCACGATTTCCGGGCGTAGTACAACAGCGGCGATTTGCAGCGCCAGCACAGCGGATAGGTATGGCGGTAACGTTCGGCTTTATAAAGCCGGTTCTTGCTTTTGAGATGTTCGATAATTTTCGGATCGGCGTCTTTGACAAACTCGCCTTTCCACAAGGTGACTTCGTCGGTGAATTGGCCGCTTTTATTGATCGGCTGCAGGAACGGCAAATCGTAGCGCCGCGCCATTTGATAATCGTCTTCGCCAAACGCCGGCGCGATATGCACGATGCCGGAGCCGTCTTCCGTCGTCACAAAATCGCCGGTGACGGTATAAAACGCGCGGCGATCGACTTTGCAGAAATCGAACAGCGGCAGATATTCGATGTTGGCCAGCTCGCGGCCTTTTTTCCTTTCGAGGATTTCATAATCGCCGTTGAGCGCGCTCAACCGCGCTTCGGCGAGAATCAATTTTTCGCCGCGATGCGAAACCTTGACGTAATCGATCTCGGCGTGCAGCGCCAGCGCGACGTTGGAAATCAGCGTCCACGGCGTCGTCGTCCAAACCAGAAACGAGGTCTCCGGCTCATTTTTGAGCGGCATTTTCACGTACACCGAGGGATCTTCAACCTCTTCATAACCCAGCGACAGCTCGTGGCTCGACAGCACGGTCTCGCAGCGCGGGCAATACGGCACGATCTTGTGGCCGAGATACAGCAGATCTTTTTTCCAAAATTCGCTGAGAATCCACCAGACGCTTTCGATATAATCATTTTCGTAGGTGATGTAAGGATGCTCGAGATCGACCCAAAAGGCGATGCGCTCGGTCAGCTCATCCCACTGCTTTTTGTACGTCCAGACGCTTTCGCGGCACAGGGCATTGAATTTGTCAACGCCGTATTCGACGATTTGATCCTTGCGCGTGAACCCGAGCTTCTTTTCCACTTCGATCTCAACCGGCAGGCCGTGCGTATCCCAGCCGGCTTTGCGCTCGACGCGATAGCCTTGCATGGTTTTGAGACGGCAGGCGAAATCTTTCATCGTGCGTCCGATGACGTGATGAATGCCGGGGCGGCCATTCGCCGTGGGCGGGCCTTCAAAAAAAACGAAGGGACGCTTCGCGTCGCGGGAAGTAACGCTCTTTTTGAAAATATCCCGGGCTTTCCAGAAGTTCAAAACTTCCTTTTCAATAACCGGAAGGTTGAGGTGTTGTGAAAACGGCTTAAACATCCTGAGGTGCCTTTGAGTCCGAAAATGTTTTTTAAGTTTCTAATTTTGTCAACGCAGCTTGGCTAATTCTTCACGCAATCGCGCGAGTTCTGCTTCCGCTGCTATTGCTTTAGCCTCCGCGGCCTGTCGTGCAGTTGCTTCCTCTGCGGTTTTGGCCTCCGCGACCTGTCGTGCAGTTGCTTCCTCTGCGGCTTTGGCCTCCGCGGCTCGCCGAGCTGCTTCAGATTCTTCGTGTGTGAGCAAATACTTGTCGATTTGGCGATCGTATAGGCGCAGCCGGCCGCGCTCGACGACCAAATCCAATTCCAAGACTTCGCTGTGCAGGCGCGCTCCCATCATCGGCACATACTCGTTGCCTTCCAAGCGATAGCCGCGTAAAGGCCCGCTGAACAATTCGCCGGTCGGATCGAACAGAAAATACTCCTTGACGCCCCATCCGGCATAGATGACGCGTTTATTGCCGAAATCTTCCACTTTCGAGCTGGGGGAGACAAGCTCGATAATAAAGTCCGGCGCTTTGCCTTCGTCTTCGATGACGTAAGAGCCGCGATCTTTTTTCTCAACGCCTTTCACCACAATAATGTCGGGAGCGAGGAACTTCCATTCACCGGCTTCGTCGTGATAATGCACAAGAATATTGCCGGTAACGTAAATCTCCGCTTCGGGTTGATAATACTCCTCCAAAGCGTTGAGTAAAGCAATCATTTGCTTGCGATGCTTGTCCGTTTCAGCCATGGGCTTTCCATCCGATTCCGGAAAATGAAGCGGCTTTGCATACTGGCGCGAATAAAATGCGGGTGCAATTGCCGTTGACATAACTTTTAACCTCCGGGCATAGCCCGACAATGATAGTTCTCATTCATGCTGGGTCAGAGTTCGTCACGACCTCTTTCGAAGACCTGTTTAAATTGCCTCTTTATCTTTCTATAATCCCGATCTCCTTCGCCATTTTATAAGTGTCGAACGACGAATCTTGCCAGAACCATTCAACCTTCACCCAAAATCCGGACAGCACGCGAGAATAGAGCCTGCCGTCTTTGAGAGCTATGGGCTGATAACGTCGATCATCGCCGAGAGAATAAACGACGGCCCTTTGTTGATCCTGATCAATAATCCAATATTCGCAGATGCCGGCGGCTTCATATTCGATGTATTTCTCATGCCAATCACGTATTACACTGTCGGGAGATACAAATTCGACCACAAGATCAGGAGCGCCGGCGATATAAGTTTTTTGGATAATATCAATTCTGGATTTTTCAACGAAGATGATGTCAGGGCAACGTCGCAGCCCACTCCGAAGGCGCACTTGAAAGTTTCCCGTGGACGAGACCCAGCCGAGTTTATTTTTTTTGACAAACAAATCGATCAAATTCCCGAGCGTAGTTTCGCCGGAATCATGCTCAATTGATGCAGGCGTCATAACGATAACCTCCCCGTCGACGTATTCTGCTTTTGTATCTTCATCGCACCACGCCTCGAACTCGTCTTCAGTGGCGAAACGCGGCGGCGACGCGGTTTTCATTTCATCAAATAAGATAATGCTCATGACGATCCGTTAAACTCAAGTTACATCTTTTCTATCACCCGCTTCATCAGTCGCGTCAACTTCGGCTCGGCTTCGCCGGCGATTTTGAGAATTTTGGCGATGTCCACCGGCTCGAGCGCATCGGGCAAACACAAGTCGGTGACAACAGAAATGCCGAGCACGCGCATGCTCGCATGCACCGCCACAATCACTTCCGGCGCTGTGCTCATGCCCACGACGTCGGCGCCGATAGTGCGCAGGAAGCGATACTCGGCGCGCGTTTCCAGGCAGGGGCCGGAGAGCGCGACGTACACGCCTTTTTGCACGCGCATCTTCTCTTCCAACGCCACCTGCTCCGCGAGCGCGATCAAAGATTTTGTGTATGGCTCAGACATGTCCGGGAAACGCGGACCGAGCGTGTCGTCGTTCGGCCCGATCAACGGATTGTCGCCGAGCAGATTGATGTGGTCGGTGATGATCATCAAATCGCCGGGGGAGAAAAGCGGATTGAGTCCGCCGCAGGCGTTGGAGACGACGAGCGTGTGGCAGCCGAGGGCTTTCATGACGCGCACCGGAAAGGTGATCTGCTTCATGCCGTAGCCTTCGTAAAAATGAAACCGGCCTTGCATCGCCATCACGCGCTTGCCGCCGAGATTGCCGAAGATCAAACGACCGGCATGGCTTTCAACCGTTGAGACAGGGAAGTGGGGAATTTCGGTGTACGGAACAACGGATTCTTTCTCGATCTCGTCCGCCAAGCCGCCGAGGCCGGTGCCGAGAATGACGCCGATCTCCGGTTCGAGACGAGTTTTTTGGCGAAGGAGGCTGGTGGCTTCCTGAATCTGCTGGCGCAGCTCGCTCATGCGTGGAATTCTCCCTTTCCTGTAAGACAGCCCCGCGAGACACGCTAAAACGCTCGAGGCGTTTCGCATGTTTCGCGGGGGTAATGTTGCAATATGGCCGGCGCAGTTTACGGCTTCTTTTGCGCCTGCTTTTTGCGAATTTCTTCCATCAACCTTTCGCGTTCGGCCTCCTGCTTTTTGCGCTCATCCTCGAGCTTCTGCTTTTCTTCGGCGATTTGTTTTTGCTTCTCTTGCTCCTGGGTGATATCGCTGTTGGCCGATTCTTTGCGCGAATCTTTCACGGCTTCAATCGCCATGTTGAAATCGCGAACGCGGCCGTTGTGCGCGAACAATACCGTGCCGATAAGGGTTCCGGCGCCGGTGATGGCCCAGAGCTTGGTATGATCGCTATTGGCGTCGCGATCGATCAGCGCGCCGGCAAAAAAACTCGCGCCAAAACTCAAGGCGCCGCCGCCCACGGTAAACAGCCAAAAATTTTTGTTCGAACGTTTTTGGTCGACTTCGGCTTTGATCAACGGCTTGCCGACTTCGTCCATCATAGGCAGACGCGACGCGCAACCCGTTGTCAAAAGAGCAAAGACACAAAAACCGATGAAGAATGACTTCGCCATGATGCAGCCCTCGTGTTGTTGAAGTTCTCCTTCGGCAGCTTGCAAGCGGTCAAAGGAATCCTGAATTTCATGCACGCTCGAACAGGCTGACCTGTCTCGGCGTGCCGTCCTATTAAAAATCAAATCGTGCTTACGTAATAAAATGATCGGAAATTTTTGGCTCTTTTTTCCCGTCAGGAAAATTGCCGGTTCTCTCTTTAGCGGCGTCGCGATTGGCCGCGCCAACCGGAGCCGTGACCTCCGGGCGTTTGATCGTGGTCATGGTGCGATGCGGCACGTTGTTATTCGCATGGCGGCCCATCTCCTGAAGCGGAGGCCGCGCCGGCTGAGGCGGTTTGACGGGTTGTTCTTTCGCCGGCGAGGCATTATCCCGATGATCGCCGTCGCCAAATCCTAAATCATCCAGTTCCAAAACGCCGATCAGCTCGAGCTGGCTTTCCAAAAGATGGCGCAGCCGCCGCGCGAAGGAATCTTTTTGCGCGCGCACAATCAACAGCTCGTTTTTAAGCTCGCCCAGCTTCTTTCTCGCTTCGCTGATGATTCGCTCCGCTTGCAGCTCCGCCTCGCGCAGAGTCAAATCCGCCTCGCGCTTCGAGTTGTCGCGGGAGAGCTGCATCGATTCTTGCGCATTCATCAGCGTCTGCTTGAGCGTGCGCTCCACTTCCTGATAATCGTGAAGCTGGGTGCGCAGTTTGAGCGCCTCGTCTTCGAGGCGATTTTTTTCGCGGTGCAGGGTTTCAAACTCCTCGGCGGCCATTTCGAGAAAGGCGTTGACTTCCTCCGGATCGTAGCCGCGCATCGTGCGCTTGAATTCCTGCTTTTTAATATCGAGCGGTGTAAGTCGCAAAACCGTCCTCCGTAAAATATAACGCCAGCCGTCACCCTTTGCCGACGCCGGGCGATAAATTTTTCAGCAGCAACCGGCGCCGTCCCCGATTATTTTAATCAATCGCGCGGCCCGAAGATCGCGCGCCCCACGCGAACCATCGTCGAGCCTTCTTCGATCGCCAACTCGAAATCATCCGTCATCCCCATCGACAGATGCCGCAGATGAACGCCGGGCAAATTCGCCGCCGCCATTTCGGCGCGCAATTCCCGCAGCCGCCGAAAACAATTTCTGATGATCTCATGATTCTCCGTCAACGCGCCAATCGTCATCAAACCGCTAAGCTGCAGGTTCGGCAGCCGGGCCATTTGCCGGGCCAGCGGCAGGGCTTGATCCGGCGTGACGCCGAATTTTGACGCTTCGCCGGAAGTGTTGACCTCGATGAAAACCTCGGCCGTTTTTTGCAAGGCGTCGGCGTGGCGCTGGATCGTTTCGGCGAGGTGCAGACTGTCGACGGATTGAATAACGTGAAAAAGCTCGAGGGCTTTTTTGACTTTGTTTGTTTGCAGATGGCCGACGAGATGCCATTGCGGCGCCGCTTCGGATTCTCGAAACAAATCGGGAGAAATTTTCACGGCGGCTTCCTGCACGCGATTCTCGCCGAAGCAGCGAATACCGGCGGCAAAAGCCGCTTGGATCGCTTCGGGCGGCACCGTTTTGGTCACCGCCACCAACGTCACCTCCGTTGGATGGCGGCCAGCCCGTTCACAGGCGGCGGCAATGCGTTGGCGAACCGCTTCAAGGCGCGTTCGGATATCCGCTTCACGAGGGATCATTTCACATGCTGTCCATCAATTTCATCCCAGTCAAAAAATATACGCGGATATGAATTAAAATGCAATGAAAATCTGTATTTGCATCGGTGTTTTTGCGGCAAGTACGCGCTGGCGCAATAATTTTAATCAAGTTTTCTCGCCAGAACCAGCGACGTCCGCGCTTCGACTAAAACCCCGCCGGTGGCTTGTATCGCCTGCAAGTAAACAATGTAAATTCCCATCGGCGCCGGCTGATTATTTTCGTCGCGCCCGTTCCAAATGGCTTCGGATGAGGCGCCGACCGGCGCGTTGTTCAAAAGCTGATGCACCAGCCGCCCGCGCAGGTCATAAATTTTCACGTGCACGGTTGCCGTCGCCGCCGGAACTTGAAATTGAATGATCGCAAAATCATCGCGGCCGTCGCCGTCCGGCGAGAACGGCTGCGGTGAAACCGTTATCGCGGCCTGCTTCGGCACCAGCTCGGTAAAAATACTGTTGCGCTTGCCGGGCGTGCTGCCGGGCGCCTCAACGCAACTGCTCCAATTGCTGCTGTCCGTGCTCGTCAAGTTGGGATTGATCCGCTCCAAAGAAACGCCGTTGTCGCCGCCCCATTGCTGTGAGAAGGACAAACTATCCTGCATGCCGCCGTTAAAATCGGCCAACACCAGCGTTTCGCGATCATTGTTGAGTGTGAGCCAGCTTTTGGGAACGATAACCCGCGCGCGCGGATCGGCGTGAGCGATGTTGCGTCCGGCAGCGAGCAAAGCAAATTCGCCGGGAGGCAAAACCAAATTCGAGTCCGGCAGCACAACCGGGAAATCCGCCCCCGCATCGCGCCAGCGCCAGGTCGAAAGGTCGACCGCTTGATTGCTGCGATTATAAAATTCCACCCATTCCGCCTCAGCGGAACGCGGCGCATAATAAACTTCGTTGATCACGACGCTGCGAGAGCTATAACCTACCGGCAATCGCGCTGCAATGCGATTGTTGGTCGGAACGGCGTCGAGCGCCGAAGCCACCGCGGCGAGAAGGCGATGCCGCCCCGAAGGCGGTTGCCGCCAAAGCTGGCGCACGAGGATGGAATCTTCCGGTGATATTGACTGCGTCACCGAAATAACGCCAATCTCCTCACCGGTTTGGATGTCGTTGTCCTGATCGCGATCAAAAGCAAACGTGACCGTAAAACTTCCAATGAGACGGCGGCCAGCATTGCGAACGGTGGCGAGGAGATGAACGTCGTCGCCGGCGCGCGGCTGCGGCGGATCGAATTGTAATCGAATTGCCGCGAGATCGAGGTCGCGCGGACTCACGCTGTTCAACGCCGCCGGCGTGCCGCCGCGCGGATCCTGGCTCGGCCGCCAATTCTCCGTGACATTTTCGCGCTCGTGCCGAACTTTTTCGGCGGAAAGACCGGGCGCGCCCCAAGTCGTTTGATAAGCCGCCGAATCGATGACCGCGCCGCTGAAATCGCGCAGCAACAACACATCGCCGGTGTTGTTGAGCGTCGGGAAATTATCGAGAACGACGACGAGAGAATCGGCAATATTGAATGAAGCCGCAACCGCCGGGCTGGCAGCGAGCACGAGATAGCTCATCGGCTGTATCACCGCCTTGCCTTTGATTACAGCGTGCGTGTTGCTCTCATCCTGCAACACCCAATCCGCCAGCGCCACCGCGTTGGGCTGCGGATTGAAAAGCTCGATCCACTCCGGTTGATCGGCCGGCGGCGCGTACATGATTTCATTGATGCGCACGATTTCACGCGGGTAGCCGGCGGCGATATTCGCGCGCAGCGTGTCGTTGCTGCGATTTTCGTCATCCGGCGCCATCAAATTGGCTAAAATTTCGTGACGCCCGGCGACGGCTTGATTCCACTGAATACTGAGACGAACCGAATCGGCAAATTTTAAAGGAAAGGGCAATTCAACCGAACCCAAGCGCAGCGGCAAATTCAAAGTGGCGCTCGAGCTGATCATCGAAAATTCAACAACAGCAGCGGAAAGAGCTTGCAAACCATTGTTGCGCAAAGTGACCGCGAGTTTTGCCGTTTGGCCGGCGCGCAAAGGCGCGGGAGAAACGGAAAAACTTCGCGCCGCCAATTCGCCGTCGATTTGATTGGGCGTAACCGAGTTGCGCTGTCCGGGTGTGCCGTCGAGGCGCCGGCTGTTGGCCCAATTGCCGGGCGAATCTTCGGCGTTCAAAAATATTTTTTCGTCGGAGATGCCGTCGGGATTGTCGAGAGAATAGGTGTAGCGCGCCATCGTGTTGCCCGCCGCATCGAGCAAAACAACGGTCTCCGCCGTGCTGTTTGACAAGCCGCCGCTGCCGAAAGAATTGTCATCGATGGTGAGAATTAAAGCCTGCGCCGGAATGAGCGAGTCGTAAAGCGCCATGGTGAGAAAATAACCGGGATCGAGCACGACGGCAAATTGGCCGGGGGCGAGTTTGTACAACGCGTCGGGTGAAACCAGCAAGTCGGTTTCGCTTTGGTCGCCGATTTTCCAGCCCGCCAGCGAAATCGAATCCGTGGCGCCGGCATTGTAAATCTCGATGAACTCGTAGGCGTTCTCGTTGCCGCGCGGATTGAACATCACTTCGCTGAGAATGACCTGCGCCGAGGCGAGGCGGCCAAGACCGAGAAACATCAGGAGAAGAAGGCGGTGCATTGAACTTTCCCCATGTTAATTTTGTTATCGGGGATTCGTCGCACTGAGAGGAGTTAAAGATTATTACAGACTGGCACAATCAAGCTTCAATCGACGGCTTGTCTTCGTCACCGGTTGTCCGCAGCCATTGCTCGAAGGCGTGAATTTGCTCGACGACACGTCGATGGACTTCCGACATTCGATCTGCCAAATCCTTCACCAATTGCCAGCGCAACTGAAAGCCATATTGATGGCGAAAAACGTGGCGGAAGCGCATGAATTCATCCAGCTCCTCACCAAGGCTGGCATCAATGACTTGCGGGCGGGCATCCGGAACTTGCGCCAGCATGCGTTGCAGCAATTGCAAATGCCAATCATAACCACGCGGCGCGCCGCCATCAATTTCATTGGCAATTCTTTCAAAAATTTTCTCAACGCCGGTATAATAATCATGCAAAATACCGGCGCAAGCGCGGATAATAATTTTTGACGGTTTCCCGGAAAAACTTTTTAAGATGTCATCCCTTTCGCCGACAAGCGCTTCCAAATTCTTCAGCTCACGCGCAAAATCGGCAAATAGGCCGTTGAAATTTTTATGCAGCATAAAGCACCATCCCTTCGCGACGAACGCGTTCAGCAAGCTCGGGAAATGCCGCCTCCAATGGCACTAAATTCAATTCGCGACCTGGAGGCAAAAGACGCCATAGCTCGGTCAACGCGCGAATAAATTTTTCATCCGGCAAGCCTTCCACCGCGAGGTCAAGATCCGAATCGGCATGAAATCGTTCCGGCCATGCGACGGACCCAAAAAGATAAACCGTGCGGACGGCATATTTGTCCGCCAGCCATTGCGCACACTTTTGCGCCGTTTCCAATAACTGCTGCCGCAAAACCGGTAACGCTTCACGTTCGGCGCGCCGGCGTTGGCGCCACGCTTCAGTATAAGTTTTGTAGTCTTCCGGCCGAATCATTTTTAAAGATGGTTGATTCCTCGACCAATATAAACAATTACCGGCATGGTGTCAAGCAATAACTTTTCCTTGCTTCTCAGCATATATTTTCTTAATTTTTAAACTTGAATTTTCGGCAATTCGGGGCCGGTTTTTATTGCCCCAAGGATCACCTGTGTTCACACAAGAAAAAAAATTTTCGCATTATAAAGATCACGTCAATCACCATCTCGATTCGATTTTGCCGGCTTTAATCGACGGCAAACCGCAGAGTTTATATGCGCCCATCCGTTACGCGATGGAGGGCAATGGCAAGCGGCTGCGGCCGGTGCTGCTTCTGCTCACCTGCGATTCCCTGCGAAGGCCGATTGAGGTCGCGCTGCCGGCGGCGGCGGCGGTGGAATTGATGCACAATTTCACGCTGGTGCACGATGACATCATGGACAACGACGACACGCGCCGCGGCCGGCCGACGGTGCATCGCCAATGGGACAAAGAGGTGGCGCTGCTGGCGGGCGACGGCTTGCTGGCGCTGGCTTATCGCTGCCTGCTCCGCACGCGTTCGTCGCGCTTGCAGCGAATGGCGCAGGTTTTTACCGACGGCATCATAGAGATTTGCGAAGGCCAGGCGCTCGACCGGGATTTTGAACAGCGTGACGACGTCACGATGGCGGATTATCTCGAGATGATCATGAAAAAAACCGCGCGCCTGCTGTCGATCTGCACGGAAATCGGCGCGCTCATTGCCGAAGCCGGCGAAACACAAATCAGTTTATTCCGCCAATTCGGCGAGCACCTCGGATTGGCCTTTCAAATTCAGGACGATCTGCTCGACATTACCAGCTCGCAGGAAATTCTCGGCAAGGATTTTGGCAGCGACGTCAAGCGCCGCAAACGGACGTTTCTCTACGTTCACGTGACGACGCACGGCGGGCGGGAGCATCGCGACGCTTTGAAAAAAATTTTCAGAAAGCCGGCCGTTGCGCCGCAAGACATTTTATCGGCGCAGCAGATTTTCAAAGCCGCCGGCGCTTTGGCCGCCGCCGAAACTGCAGCGCAGGCGCATATGCGGCAGGCGCTGGCTTGTCTGGCCCAGCTCGAGCCTCTGGCGGCGACGGAAGATTTGCGCGAATTTATCGACATGCTTTTGAAGCGGAAAGCCTGATGGTTGAAAAAAAAGTCACCGTGCTCAACAAGATGGGGTTGCACGCGCGCCCCTCGTCAAAATTTGTGCAAAGAGCCGCGGCTTTCAAGTCCGACGTTCATATCCGGCGCGACAATCAGGTGGTCAACGGCAAAAGCATCATGGGCGTCATGATGCTGGCCGCCGGCCAGGGAACCGAGCTGATTCTTTCCGCCAACGGCGCTGACGAAGAGCAAACGCTGGCGGCGCTGGCCGAGCTTTTTGAGAAAAAATTCGAGGAAGAATAAAGGTTGTTTCGTGTTTGATGCCACACCTAAAAAAAAGCCCGCGATAAAAACGCGCTGGGCGAAAGCGCAAGCCATTCTGCCGGGCATTTCGGCGTCGCCGGGAATCGCCATCGGCACAGTTTTTTTGTTGGCGGATGATCACCTCAAAGCGGAACAGCGGGTGATCGCCGAGGCGCAAATACCGGCCGAGATCGAGCGCTTGAAAAACGCCCTCGTCAAAACGCGCGACGATTTGCTGCAGGACGGCGCGGCTGCGGCGAACGATGTCGGCAAAGAGCATGCAGGCATCTTCGAGTATCACCGGATGATGCTGGAAGACGAGTATTTTATCGCCGAGGTCGTCGCCGTCATCCGCGAACAGCGTCTCAGCGCGGCGCATGCCTTTGAGGAATATTTGAACCGCTACGCCGAACAACTCGGCAAAAAGGATAAAATTTTCCGCGAACGCGCGGCGGATGTGCACGACGTCAAACGCCGTGTGTTGCGGCATTTGCGTGGCGACGCCGGACGCCTTCTCAATCACACCGACGAGGCCGTGATCATCGTTTCGCACGAGCTGACGCCGTCGTTGACCCTGTCGCTGGATCGCCGCAAAATCAAAGCGTTTGCCACCGATCTCGGCGGCAAAACCTCGCACGCGACGCTATTGGCGCGCTCGTACGGCATTCCGGCCGTGGTCGGTTTGCATCATCTCACCTGCGCGACTAAAAACGGCGACCGCATGATTGTGGATGGCTACAAAGGCGTCGTGCTGGTGAATCCCGATCGGGCGACGTTGGCTGATTATCGCGCCGAGCAAGACAAACGCGCCGCCATCGCCAAAAAACTCGACCGCCTGCGGCCTTTGCCGGCAGATACCGCCGATCATCATCATCTCGAGCTGGCGGCCAATGTCGAATTTGCCGGCGAAATCGAAGCGGTGAGGCGGCACGGCGCAATCGGCATCGGCCTGCTGCGTAGCGAATATTTATATTTTGGCCGCCTCGACCTGCCGGCCGAAGATGAACAGTATCTGGAGTACAGCCGAATCGCCGGCGCCATCAAGCCGCATGCCGTCATCATTCGCACGATGGACGTTGGCGCCGACAAGCGTCCGCAGTGCCTCGACATTCCGGCGGAAGCGAATCCGATGCTGGGCTGGCGCGCCATTCGGATCAGCCTCGAAAAACCGGAAATTTTCATCGCGCAAATCAAAGCGATTCTCCGCGCCAACATGCACGGCAACCTGCGAATTTTGCTGCCGATGATCTCGTCTATCGAGGAGCTGGAAAAAGCGCTGGCGTTGATTGCAAAGGCCAAACACCAGCTCGACCACGAAGGCAAGGCGTTCGAGCCGGACACGAAAGTCGGCGTGATGATCGAAGTGCCGGCGGCCGCGCTGCTCGCCGAGGCCATCGCCGAACGCGTCGATTTTTTCAGCATCGGCACCAATGATCTCGTGCAATATTTGCTGGCCGTCGATCGCGGCAACGATCGCATCGCGCATTTGTATGAAAATTTGCATCCGGCGGTTTTGCGCGTGATCAAAAACGTCATCGACGCCGGCCACCGCCGCGGCGTGTGGGTCGGCATGTGCGGTGAGATGGCGGCAGATCGCCTGGCGACGGTGCTGCTGGTCGGCATGGGAATCGACGAGCTGAGCGTAAGCCCCATCGACGTTCCCGAAATCAAAAAAATCATCCGCCGCACGAATTTCGGCGACGCCAAAAAATTGGCGCAACAGGCGCTCGAGCTTTCGACGGCCACAGAAATTCGCGAATTGATGCGGCATTACATGCGGCCGCGATTCAAGGACATCAGCGTATGACGGACAGGAATTTGACTTCGGCGGAGATCAGCCACCTCGACCGCGCCGATATGCTCGGCCGGGTGATGAACATGCCGCAGCATTTTCGCGCGGCGTTGGCGCGGGCGCAATCCGTAAAACTAAATTTGCAGCTCGATCAAATTCGCAACATCGTGATTGCCGGCATGGGCGGTTCGGCCATCGGCGGCGAGTTGGCGAAAAGCCTCACGTACAATCAACTGCCGGCGCCGCTCGCGGTTTGCCGTTCGTATAATTTGCCGGAATTCGTCGATCAGCACACGCTCGCCGTCATTTCAAGTTATTCCGGCGACACCGAAGAGACGCTCGCGGCTTTCGAGCAGGCGCGGCAACGCCGGGCGCAAATCGTTTGCATCACCTCGGGCGGCAAAATCGGCCAAATCGCCGAAGCCGATCATCTGCCGCGTTTCGCGCTGCCCGCCGGCTTTCCGCCGCGCTCGGCTTTGGTGCATCTCGTCGTGCCGATCCTGAAAACACTGCACGCTTGCCGTTTCATTGCCGATCCGGCGCCGGACATCGATGAAACCGCCGCACTTTTGGAAAAACTGGGGCCGCGTTATCATGTGCAGAGTGAAGAGCCGGAAAATTCGGCCAAACGCCTGGCGCGGGCGCTCGCCGGGCGACTGCCGTTGATTTACGCCGCGGAAATTTACGAGGCGGTGGCGTGGCGCTGGAAAGAACAATTTTGTGAAAATTCCAAAGTCCTGGCTTGGCACAACGTTTTTCCGGAGTTGAACCACAACGAGCTGGTCGGTTGGGGGTTGCGGTCGGAGCTGGACAAAAAATTTCAAGTCATTTATCTTATCGACCGCCACGCCGCGCCCGCGGAAATCCATTCGCGCGTCTTGGCGCGCATGGAATTGACGCAAGGCTTGATTGAAAAAAGCGGCGTTCCCGTGATCAGCGCCGCCGGCGAGGGGAAATCGCTGCTGGCGCGATTTTTCTCGCTCATTTTTTTGGGCGACATGGCCAGTGTTTATCTCGCCGTGCTCAACCGCGCCGATCCGACTCCGGTCGAGAAGATCGATTATCTCAAAAGCCAAATGGCGCAGCGATAATCGGCATGCCCGTTGGTGCTCTCGATTTACGATTCCGGCGGGAATGGGCTGTGTCAGACAATCATCTTATTCGAAAATTATGAGGAAAAGCTATGGCTTCGATGTTATTCACTTCCGAATCCGTCACGGAAGGTCATCCTGATAAAATCGCCGATCAAATTTCCGACGCGGTGCTCGACGCGATTTTCGCGCAAGACCCCGACGGCCGCGTCGCCTGTGAAACTTTTGTCACCACCGGTCTGGCCGTCGTCGGCGGCGAAATCACTACGAACTGCTACGTCGACGTGCCGGCACTGGTTCGACAGACGATCAAAGACATTGGTTACGTCGACGCGAATTACGGTTATGATTATCAAACCTGCGCGGTGCTGACCTCGATCGACAAACAATCGCCCGACATTGCGATGGGCGTCGACCGCGCCGGCGCCGGCGACCAGGGGATGATGTTCGGCTACGCCACCAACGAAACGCAAGAATACATGCCGATGCCGATCATGCTCGCGCACAAACTGGCGCGGCGATTGGCGGACGTCCGCAAACAAAAAATTCTGCCTTATCTCCGCCCCGACGGCAAATCACAGGTTTCGGTGCGCTACGTCGATGGCAAGCCCCGCGCGGTGGAAACCGTCGTCGTCTCGACGCAGCACGATCCCGACGTCACCACGGAACAGATTCGCCAGGACGTGATTGACAAGGTGATCAAAGCCGTCGTGCCGCCGGACATGATCGACGATCGCAAAATCGTCTATCACATCAATCCGACCGGGCGTTTCGTCATCGGCGGGCCGCAGGGCGACACCGGCCTCACCGGCCGCAAGATTATCGTTGACACCTACGGCGGCATGGGCCGGCACGGCGGCGGCGCGTTTTCCGGCAAGGATCCGACGAAGGTGGATCGCTCCGGCGCCTATGCGATGCGCCACGTCGCCAAAAATATCGTCGCGGCAAAATTGGCCGAGCGCTGTGAAGTGCAAGTCGCTTATGCCATCGGCGTCGCCGAGCCGGTTTCCATTTGCGTCGATACGTTTGGCACCGGCGCGATGCCGAATGAAGAGATCGAGAAATTGATTCGCAAGAATTGGGAGCTCACGCCGAAAGGCATCATCGCTTATCTCAATCTGCGCCGCCCGATTTACAAAGCCACGGCCGCGTACGGCCACTTTGGCCGCGATGAGCAAGGGTTTAGTTGGGAGAAATTGGAAAAAGTCAATGATTTAATCAGATAACCATCTATCCAAACAACAAAAGAATCACGCAAAGACGCTAAGACGCAAAGACATCGCAAAGAAAACTCCTACGGGCGTAGCCTGTGCGCATTCTTTGCGTCTCTGCGTCTTCGCGTGCGCTTTTTACTTTTTGATTTAGGAGAAACGACCTTGAATCACCACATCAAAGATATCAACCTCGCGCCGCAGGGCGTCAAGCGCATTCGCTGGGCCGAGAATGAAATGCCGGTGCTGCGCCAGGTTCGCGAGCGTTTTGAAAAAGAAAAGCCGCTCGCGGGTTATCGCTTGTCGGCCTGTTTGCATATTACCACCGAGACCGCCAATTTGTTGCGCGCGCTGAAAGCCGGTGGCGCCGACGTCGTGGCCTGCGCCTCCAACCCGCTGTCGACGCAGGACGACGTGACCGCCGCGCTGGTGAAGGAGTATGCGATTCCGGTGTTTGCGATTAAAGGCGAAGATCACGAGACCTACTACAAACACATTCACGCGGCGATTGCGCACAAGCCGCAAGTGACGATGGATGACGGCGCCGATCTGGTGTCGATCATTCACAAAGAATACCAAGATTTGATTCCGAACGTGCTGGGCAGCATGGAAGAAACCACGACGGGCGTGATTCGCCTGCGCGCGATGGAAAGAGACGGCGCGCTCAAATTTCCCGTCATTTCCGTCAACGACGCGATGACCAAATATCTCTTCGACAATCGCTACGGCACCGGCCAATCCACGATTGATGGCATTCTGCGCGCCACCGGCATTCTGTTGGCCGGCAAAAATTTCGTCGCCGTCGGCTACGGCTGGTGCGGCAAAGGCGTGGCGATGCGCGCGAGAGGCATGGCCGCGCAAGTCATCGTCACCGAAGTCGATCCGATCCGCGCGATTGAAGCGGTGTTGGATGGCTATCGCGTCATGCCGATGGCCGAAGCCGCAAAGGTCGGCGATATTTTCGTGACGCTGACCGGCGACATTCACGTGCTGCGCAAAGAACATTTTGAGAAAATGAAAGATGGTGCGATTATCGCCAACTCCGGCCACTTCAACGTCGAAATCAATCTCGAGGAATTGGCGGCGATGTCGAAGGCGCTCAACAAAGAGGTGCGCCCGTTCGTCGATGAATTTGTGCAGGCCGACGGCCGTCGCTTGTACGTGCTTGGCGAAGGCCGCCTGATCAACCTCGCCGCCGCCGAAGGCCATCCCGCCGCCGTGATGGACATGAGCTTCGCGACGCAGGCGCTGACCACGGAGTTTGTGATCAAGAATGCGAAGAAATTGGAAGCAAAAGTTTACAACGTCCCCCGCGACATCGAAAATTGGATCGCGACGTTGAAGCTGAAATCAATGGGCATTGCGATCGATGAATTGACCGCGGAACAGAAGAAGTATTTGTCTTCGTGGGAAATGGGGACGTGAGAAGTTCGTAGTAACGTCCCACCGACGGTACAACGAGTCTCCATGAAAAAATAAAGAGCCGAAGGAAGAAATAACCCTTCGGCTTTTTTATCTCCAAAATAAAAAATTTTACGGCACACTGTTCGTCTTGTTTGCCGGCACGACTTTCACATATTTCTCAAACCACTCCAGATTCCGCTTGATCGACAGAAGCTGATGATTGCGCTCCGCCCAGCCGTGGGCTTCGCGGGGGTAAATGTCGAATTCGACTTTCTTGCCGAGCAGCTTAAGGGCGGTGTAAACTTCCCAGCTCTGGCTGATCGGCACGCGGTCGTCTTTGTCGCCGTGCGAAATCAGCAGCAGAGTTTGCGATTTTTCCACGAACGCCTTCGGCGCTTGCGTCTCAAATTACCTTACGCATTACATTTTACGCTTTAAACCCTCACATCATCCTCCGCCCGCCACGGCGGGCTCACAATCGCCGCGAACACCAGCACGTTCTGGCCGATGTTCTCAATCCACTGCTTCTTTTCTTTGGGAATGACCACGACGTCGTCTTCGTTCACGTCCTGGGTTTCGTCCTCGATATGCATGCGCCCGATGCCTTGCAGGATGAAATAAACTTCGGTTTGCCGCAGATAATGCGGATGCGTCGATTTTCCCGGATCGACGTAAGCCATCGCCAGTGAATAGGAAATATCGGCGCGGTCGCGCTCGGGATGCAATAATTCCCGCAACCGGCAGCCGTCGTTGGCAATGATTTCCTCGCAGTCCTTTTCGTGTTTGATGAGCATGATGGAGTCGTCCTTTGAGTTGGTTTGACGTAAGACGTAAAACGTGAAACGTAAGTGTAAGTGTAAGAGGTGAAACGCAACAGTTACGCATAACGTTTTACGCTTTACGTTTTTACTCTTTACGTTTTATGGTTTCAACCCTCCCGGCACGCCGCCGGGAAACTGTTGTTGAATGGCTTCTTCGATGCGCGCGATGCGATTTTCAGGATTCGGATGTGTGCTGAAAAATTCCGGCGGGCGGCCGCCGCTGCTGGCTTCGTCCAAAATTCTCATGACTTCGATCATCGCCCGCGGGTCGTAGCCGGCTTCGCTCATGAATCGCACGCCGAGGTGATCGGATTCCAGCTCATCTTCACGGCCAAATTTCATGTTGACCAACTGCCCGATCACCATCGCGATTTGCGCCGTGCGCTGGCTGCTCGGATCGCCGGGATCATACGTCGATAAAACCACGGCGCCGGTAAGGCCTTGCGTGAGCTGCTGCTTGGCGATATGCTCGGCGCTGTGACGGGCGATCACGTGCCCGATTTCATGTCCCAACACGCCGGCCAATTGCCCTTCGGTTTGCAGACGGCTGTAAAGCGCATCGGTGATGAAAACTTGGCCGCCCGGCAATGCAAAGGCATTTACGGTTTGGCGATCGGCCAAAAGATGGAATTGGAACGGGTATTGCGATTGTGAGGCCGCGCTGTTTGCCGCGATGCGTTCACCGACCGCCGAAAAGTGCGCGCGCGCTTGCGGATCGGGATGCAAGCCGCCGAACTGTTGCGCCATCTCCGGCGCCGATTGCAAGCCCAGGGCGATTTCCTGCTCGGCGGTGAGACTGATATGCTGTTTTTCGCCGGTCACTGGATTGTAAACACTGGAACCAAAATACGAAATCAGCGCAAACGCCGCCATCGCGAGACCAATGAGCAGGCGCGCGCCGCCACAGCCGCGGCGCCCCGGCGAGGGGTAAGCGCGTTGACCGAAAGTCTGCCGGCCAAATTGCAGCCGCGGAAAACTTTGTCCGTCCATAGAAGCTCCCTTTCTATCGTTAACGTTTATCGAACAAAGAAATCAAAATTCATTCATCAAGCTTCGGCTTCAACCGGCACGAACTTTTCGACTTCCAAACTTTCGTAGATGCCGCCGGCGCAGGCGCCGAAGATAACGTGGCTCAAAGCCATAATCCAATTGCGCATCGGGAAAAACCACGGGAATAAAAATGTGAAGGTGTAAAAATTGATCGCATACAAGGCGAGACCGAACAGCGCGCCGCCGATGATGCCGACGAGCAATCCCCAGCGATGGAGAATGACGGCGATGAGGCTGGCAAAGGCGATAGAGAGCGGAAAATGAACGAGAAGCGCAACAACAAAAATGCCGGCATCAAAACCGGCGGGCGGCGGCAAGGCGCGGGTTCCCATCACGATCGAGGCAACGAGGCGCACGCTCACCCACGGGCTGCCGACGTAAAATTTCGTCAACAGCATGTTGAACGTCAGAAAAACCAGGCCGCTGATGACGCCGGCCCAGATCGCGGCGCGCCAATCGACGACCTGGCGCATTTTGATTTTGGTTGGACTCATGCGAACCTTCTTCCTTCCGTGAAAATTTTTAATTTGTAATGATGGTTACGGCAGCCACAAAAGTTGATTCTGCAATTCATCCCAGGCGCGTGAGTTGAAAAAATCGAGCAGCCGGCGGCGGATCGCCCAGCGGTCATAGTGACTATCGATTCGGAATTGAGGAACGCGAATGATACCGAAGTGTTCCTTTCCCAAACGCAGCCACTCATCATGAATCACACAGAAGTTGCCTTTGGGATCGTGACAGTTGCAGGTTATCAAAACGCGACGCTCCTGGATTGCTTTTTCCAAGAGCGCGTGATCGTTTTCCTGAATTTTCCTTGGAAAATGGCGAGCTTCCGTAACATCAAATCCCTGTTCTCTTATTGATTGGGCAAACTCTGTTGAAAACATACAGTCGAACAGAAGCTTCGCAAAAAGTCCATCATTCAGCGTCTTGTGAGTTCCGGCCATAACCCCGTCCTTTCCTGGCGCTGAAGATTGTACTCAAAAATATTAATGCTCTCCTGGATTTCGCGCTCGATTTCTTCACGATGGTTCAGATAATATTGAATCGCGGCTTCGATTTGCTCCGGCGTCAATTGGGAAAGCTCGCGCTGAATCTCCGCCACTCCCCAACCGGCGCGAAAATAGTTGGCAATATACTGAACGTAAATTCGCGTATTCAAAATCATGGGTGAACCTAACGGGGGAGGGCCGGCGCGGCGAACAATATAAGAATTTTCCGTCAGCGCATATCCGGCGAGATGGGAGGCCAAACGGCGTTGAACATCAGTACGTGCGCACACCATTGCCTCAGCAGAAACGTCCAACTTACTGCGCCGGATTGAAACCAGCCCTCGCCGCTTCAAGTCGTTCCACGCCGTTTCAGCCTCGTCCGGGGTAGCGCCAACGACTTTGGCCCAACCAATGAAGTCGAGTGGTGATTTCGCCTCTTGAGTTTTTTTTGATGCTTTTTTCGTCGGCGGAGATTTAAGCATTGTCGCCATATTTTCAATCGCTCCGTTGGAAATTCATTAACCCCCAATTCTCCAACACTCCAACACTCCATTACTCCTTTCGCTTATACCCCGCCATCTTTTCCTGAATAAACGGCAGCAGCTTGTCAATCGCCACGCGCGTTTGCACGAGCGAATCGCGCTCGCGCACGGTCACGGTTTGGTCTTGCAAGGTTTGGCCGTCGACGGTGATGCCGAACGGCGTGCCGGCCTCATCCATGCGGCGATAGCGCCGGCCAATGGCCCCGCCATCATCATAAAAAACCGGAAAATGTTTTTTCAAGTCTTGATAAATTTTTTGCGCCACTTCCGGCATGCCTTCTTTTTTCACCAGCGGAAAAACTCCGGCTTTGATCGGGGCGATCACCGGCGCGAGATGCAACACCGTGCGCGCCTCGCCTTCGATGACGTCTTCGTCATACGCGTCGATCAATGTCGTCAACACCGTGCGGTCGCAACCCGCCGAGGTCTCGACAATATAAGGAACATATTTCTCGCGCGTGGCGTCGTCGAAATAACTCAAATCCTTGCCGCTGTATTCCGCATGGCGCTTGAGATCGAAATCGGTGCGGTTGTGAATGCCTTCCAACTCTTTCCAGCCGAAGGGAAACTCGTATTCGATGTCGAACGCGGCTGCGGCGTAATGCGCCAGCTCGGTCGGGCCGTGTTGATGAAATTGCAGCTTCGCTTTGCGAATGCCCAGGCCGTCGTACCACGCGATGCGCTGCGCCTTCCAGTATTCGAACCACTCCATGTCCGTGCCCGGCTTGACGAAAAATTGCATCTCCATCTGCTCGAACTCGCGTGTGCGAAAAGTGAAATTGCCCGGCGTGATTTCATTGCGAAACGCCTTGCCGATTTGCGCGATGCCGAACGGAATGCGCTGGCGCGAGGCCTGCATGACGTTGTACACATTCACATAAATTCCCTGCGCGGTTTCGGGCCGCAGGTAAACGACGTTCGCCGCGTCTTCCACCGGCCCCATAAACGTTTTGAACATGAGATTGAACAGCCGTGCGTCGGTGAATTTATTTTCATCGGCGCATTTGCTCGCTTTGCGGCCTTTGTAAGCCGGCGAGCCGCACATCGCGCCTTCGATCTGGTCGGCGCGGAAACGCGCTTTGCACTCTTTGCAATCCACCATCGGGTCGGTGAAATTCGCCACGTGGCCGCTGGCTTCCCAGACGCGCGGATGCATGAGAATCGAGGCGTCGAGGCCTTCGATGTCGTCGCGCGTTTGCACCATCGCCTTCCACCAAAAATCTTTGATGTTGCGTTTCAACTCGACGCCGAGCGGGCCGTAATCGTAGCAACTGTTCAAGCCGCCGTAAATTTCGCTGGACGGAAAAATAAAACCGCGGCGCTTGCACAGCGACACCAGTTTATCCATCAGTTTTGCGATTTCTGCCATGAGAACTCCTGCAATGTGAAACGTAAGAATAACCGTAAAAAATCAAGCTGCCATCAGAGGTTTCAGCTCATCGTCTGCAAACGGAGGCAGATTCAATTGGGTGATGACTTGCTCGATCGCTTGTCGTGAAACTTGTTGTGGCGCCGTAATCTCAATTCCAATCGGCCGTCCACCTTTGCCATAATCCACTAAGATGCCTTCTGCTGCTTTTGTAGTTTTTTTTACCTTCTCTCGTGGCTGACGAGGAAGATATAAATAGGCGGCAACGACTTTCCCTTTTCGGTATGTGATTTCAAGATAACGATTATTCATTTTTTTGCCTTTAAACTTTATATGCTGTGATAATCACGACCTTTTGCTCATCAAAATCCGGTTCAACGATGATTTCCCAATTTTGACGGCGATGCTTTGTCTCAATGACCCAACGTCCAGCCATATAATCTTGCCGATAGTTTTTGGCTCTATCATACATGACGCGCAAATTGATCTCGGTGAAATCGCGGTCAATCATGCGCATTTCAACATGCGAGCTGAATTCCAACTCCCAATCCCACCATTCCGGCCACATAAAATATACTCAGTTTAAAACAAAAAGCAAACAGGCTCTTTTGAAATTCTCTTGAAATTACGGCTAAAACCCGGAGAAATCAATGATTTTATTTGACAGACGCGATTTTTTGCTCCGCGATTTTATGCACAAATTTGAGCGAGGCCAGCTTGCCGATTTCTTCCAAATGAAACGCCAAATAGCCGCGGAAAAAACTTTCGATTTCGCGGCCGGTGGCGGGCGAAATTTTATACAGTAAAAATTTTTCGGCGGGGAAAGTTTGAAAATCCGCCAGCGCCCGCAACGTCTCTCCGGAGATTTTGTGAAGCCCAAGATCGACCGGGCACTTGCCGCAAAGAAAGCCGCCGCGGGAAAAATCAAAGTGATAATTGAGGTTGGACGGGCCGGCGGCGCCACAACTCAAGCAGCGCCGCAGGTTCGGCGCGAGGCCGAGCACGCCGACGAACTTCATTTGAAATCCCCAAAAACAAACTCGCCCATCGAATGCGGATTCGTTCATCGCGCGAAGCGTGTTGAGCAAAATGGGATAAAGTTTTGCGGTGGCTTCGAGGCTGGTTGGGGCGCGAGAGATTAATTCGGCGCAAGCATTGGCGTAGCCCCACTTTTCCAAATCAGCGGGCAAATTGGGGAAAAATTCAACGACGTCGGCTTGACTCAAAAATTGCAGCTCGCGATTTTCCTTTTGATAATAAACGATCCGTGAGACGGTAAGCGGTTCCAGCGCGGCGCCCATGCGGCTTTTGCTCGAACGGACGCCCTTGCCGACGAGCTTGATAATTCCCAACTCGCGGGTGAAGAGCGTCACCAGCTTGCTGGTCTCGCCCATGTTCATCGTCCGGAGGACGATGCCTTCGGCTTTGACGAGTGCCATGTTTATTGCCAATACCAAAAGTACATCGTCGAGATCGCCATGTAAATAAACAACCCAAGAATATCGTTGGAAATCGTGATGAACGGACCGGTGGCGATCGCGGGATCGACGTCGAAACGTTTCAGCAGCAGCGGCACCGAAGCGCCGACGAGGGCGGCGATGAACATGACACACAACAGTGAAGCGCCGACTAAAAACCCAAACTCCGGCGAGCGCCAGAAAATCGTAATGATCACCCAAATCAATGCGCCACACAGAAAGCCGTTCATGAAAGCCACACGCATCTCTTTGAGCAAACGCCGAAACATGTCGCCCACATCGATGCTGCCGGTTGCCAGACCGTGTACGACGATCGTGGAAGATTGAATGCCGGCATTTCCTCCCATCGCCATAACGACGGGAACGAAAAACATCAGCACCAGGATATTGTCCTGCAAGCGATGCTCGAAAAAACTGAGAACCCAGGCCGCAACGAGCCCTCCGAACAGCCCGATCACAAGCCACGGCATGCGCAATCGCACCGTCCGGATGATCGAGCTGTCGCGCATATCTTCGGCGCTCGCAATGCCGGCCATGTGGGAGATGTCTTCCGCGACTTCCTCCTGCATCACATCGACAATGTCATCATAAGTGATGCGGCCCACGAGACGGCCTTGCGCATCGACCACCGGCACGCTCAACAAATCATATTTGCGCGCCAGCTTGGCGACTTCTTCCTGATCGGTTCCGACCAGGACGGAAATCACGTCGCGATTCATAATGGCGCTGAGATGAGTATAGGCTTCGGCGAGAAGAAGTTTTTTCAAGGGCACGATGCCGACCAACCGGCGATCCTCGCCGGTCACGTAGACATGGTTGATCGTCTCGATCTCATCCGCCTTTTTGCGAATTTCGTTGATCGCTTCTTCAACCGTGCTGTCCTGCGCCATCGCCACCAGCTCCAGCGCCATGATGCCGCCGGCGGTGTCTTCTTCGTGCGCCAGCAACTGGCGCACTTCGGCGGATTCTTCCGGCTCGAAGAGCTTGAGAACTTTTGCCGCCAGCTCCGGCGACAATTCGCTGATGAAATCGGCGGCGTCGTCGGAATTCATCTCGCGCACCAAACCGGCAAGCTGATGCTCGTCCCAGGCTTCGATCAATTCCTGGCGCGTTGATTCGTCAACTTCAAGAATCGTGTCGGCGGCGGTGTGCCGATCGAGCGCGGCAAATAAGTAATGCCGATAGTCGCCTTCCATGTGCGTGAGCAAATCGGCAATATCCGCCGGATACGCGTCGAGCATGATGGCGCGCAATTTGGGCGCTTGTTTGGCCTCGATGAGATAGCTCACGTCATCGAGAATTTCTTGGCGATCCAGATCTTCCATGTTAATCTTGTCCTAAAATCAACGCGTTGGCCAGTTGAATCAGTTCGCGAATGGAGAGGTTTTCCGGACGGCGCTGCAAATCGACCGGCGCCGCGGCGGAAATTTCATGGCCTAAAAACGCCGCGAGACTGCGGCGCAAGGTTTTGCGGCGCTGCCCGAAAACGGCTTTCACCATCCGCACGTAAAAATCCGCGTCCAACAGATTTTCCGGCGGCGATTGAAATGTCCAGCGCACGACGGCGGAATCAACCTCCGGCCGGGGCCGAAAAACGTGTTTCGACATGGTGAAAAGAATTTCCGTCTGCGCAAACGTTTGGCTGATCACCGAAAGAATGCCGTAATCCTTGCCGCCGGTTTGCGGATCAGCCACGATCCGCGCGGCGACTTCTTTTTGCACCGTCAACATCATGTCGCGCAAAATATGGTTCTGCGCAAACGCCGCAAAAACGAGGCTGCTGGTAATGTGATACGGAATATTGCCGACGAGTCGCAGCTTGGTTCCCGGCGCCAATTCGTCGAGATTCACTTTCCGAAAATCGGCGTGCAAGATTTCAGCGCGCGGAAAGGCCGTATATTCTTTCTGCAAAAACGGAATGAGCCGCTCATCGATTTCGATGCCGAGATAGCGGCAGCCGCTCGGCACGAGGTATTTGGTCAAAACGCCGAAGCCGGGGCCGATTTCAACGATGACGTCATCCGGCTGCGGCGCCAAAAGCTGCACGATCTTGCGGGCAATGTTTTCGTCGATAAGAAAATTTTGCCCGAGGGATTTTTTCGGTGAAAAATTAAGCGGTGGATTCACGTAATCCGAATAAATCTACGGCATTCGCCGTTGTTTGCCGGGCCACTTCGTCAACCGGGATTTTTTTGATTGCCGCCAGTTTCTCGGCGATATGAACGGCATAAGCCGGCTCGTTGCGCTTGCCGCGATGGGGCGCCGGCGTCATGAACGGCGCATCGGTTTCGAGCATGATTTTATCAAGCGCAACTTGCGCGGCGACTTCCGGCAAAACGGATTTTTTATACGTCAAATTGCCGGTAAAAGAGATATGGCAGCCGAGCGCCAGCACCCGCCGCGCATAATCGGCGTCTTCCGAAAAGCAATGAAACACACCGGAAAGATGAGTTATACCCGCATCCTGCAAAGTTTGCAGAATCGCAACACCGGCGTCGCGGTTATGTATAATGACGGGCTTTTGCAATTCTTTGGCCAGATGCAATTGGCGAACGAAAGCGCGCCACTGAATTTCCGGCGGAACATTTTTCCAATAAAAATCCAGTCCGATCTCGCCGATAGCGACGACTTTAGGATGCCGCGCCAGTTCGGCGATCATTGCAAAATCGTCCTCAGTCGCCCCGCCGCAATCAGTGGGATGAATGCCGATGGCGGCAAAGATTCCGGAAAATTTTTCTGCCAACTGTAAACTCTGGTGACTCGAGGCGACATCGGTAGAGACCACAATAATTTTCTCCACGCCGGCCTCGAACGCGCGCTGGATCACTTCGTCGCGGTCGGCGTCGAAATGCGAAATTTGCAAATGGGCGTGCGTGTCGATGAGCATACTCGTTGCTGGTAGCTGGTAGCTGGTTGCTGGTTGCCGGTTGCTTTCTTCGAAACGAGCAACCAGTTACCAGCAACTAGTTTCACTTCACCTTCGCGCCGCTGGCAATCTCGCGTTCCGGCGCGACAATCGCCAGCTTGCCATCTTCAGTCGAAGCCGCGAGAATCATGCCTTGGGACTCGATGCCGCGAATCGTCGCCGGCTGCAAATTGGCAACGATGACGATTTTTTTGCCAATGAGAGCTTCAGGCTCGTAATGTTGTGCGATGCCGGCCACGAGCAGGCGTTCTTCCGCTCCAACACGGATGCTCAGTTTCAGCAGCTTGTCGGCTTTCGGAACTTTTTCCGCGGCCAACACTTCGGCGACGCGCAGGTCGATTTGTTTGAACGTGTCAATTGAAACCAACGGTGGTTCGACTTCGCTCACCACGGGCTTTGGCACGGCTTCGCTCACCGCAGGCTTTACGGTTGGTGTGGGTTGTTGCATTTTTTCCAAGGCCTCTTGCAGACGGGTGATTTCCGGAGCGATCGCCTCGTCTTCAATTTTGGTAAAAAGAATTTCCGGTTCGTTGAGTTGATGATTCGCCGGCAACGGCGCCGCCGGTGTTTCAAGCCAATTTTGTTTTTCGACTTCACTTGGCAGATTGAGCATTTTCCATAAACGCGCGGCGGAAAACGGCAGCGTTGGCGCCATCAAAACCGCCAGGGCTTTGCAGAGGCGCAGACAAATGTGCATCGTCGTGTCGCATCGCTGCCGGTCGGTTTTGAGCGTGCGCCACGGCTCTTCGTCGTTGAAATATTTGTTGGCATGGCGCGCCAAGTCCATCAAATCCTGCGTGGCGCGGCGGAACTCGTAGTGCTCGTAATCCTCGCTGAGTTTTTGCGGCCAGGATTGAATCCATTCGAGCAGACGCTGATCGCGCTCATTCAACGAGCCGGCGGCGGGAACGCGATTGTCATAATTTTTCTTGACGAAAGTGAGCGTGCGATTGACGAAGTTGCCGAGAATATCCGCCAGCTCGCTGTTGTTGCGCGTTTGAAAATCTTTCCAGGAAAAATCCGCGTCTTTGCCTTCCGGCAAATTCGAAGCGAGCGCATAGCGCAACGGGTCCGGCGGAAATTTCTGCAAATACTCGTGCAGCCAAACGGCGAAATTACGGCTGGTGGAAAATTTATGGCCTTCGAGATTGAGAAACTCGTTGGCCGGAATATCCGCCGGCAAAATATAGCCGTCTTGCCCCATCAACATCGCCGGCCACACAATGGCGTGAAAAACGATGTTGTCCTTGCCGATGAAATGCACCAGTTTCGTTTTGGGATTCTGCCAATACTCTTTCCACTTGTCCGGCTGGCCGAGGCGTTTCGCCCAAACTTGCGTCGCCGAGATGTAGCCGATTGGCGCATCAAACCAAACGTAAAGCACCTTACCTTCATAGCCCGGCAGCGGCACCGGCACGCCCCAACTGATGTCGCGAGTAATCGCGCGGTCGGCAAGGCCTTCTTTGATCCAGCCGTAACAAAAGTTGAGCACGTTGTCGCGCCAATGTTTTTTGGTGTCGAGCCAGTTTTTTACTTGCTCTTGAAAACGGCCGAGCGGAATAAAAAAATGTTTGGTCTCGCGAATTTCCGGGCGTGTGCCGCAGACCATGCACTTCGGATCGCGCAGCTCGAGTTGATCGATCCATTTGCCGCACATCTCGCATTGATCGCCGCGCGCGTCCGGCGCGCCGCAATGCGGACACGTGCCTTCGACATAGCGATCCGCCAAAAAGCGCTTGTCATTCGGGCAATAAAGCTGTTTCACGGCTTTCTCGACGAGCAAGCCTTTTTTGTGCATCGTCAGGAAAAACTCCTGCGAAATCGGATAATGTTCGGGCGTTGTCGTTCGGCAAAAAATATCGAAACTGATGCCGGCTTTGGCAAACGTTTCATTCATTTGCGCCCAATAAAAATCGACAAATTCTTTGGGGGATTTTTTCGCTTTTTCCGCCGCGATCGTGATCGCAACGCCGTGCTCGTCCGTGCCGCAAACGTGAATGACGTCGCGGCCCCTCAGGCGCTGATAGCGCACGTAAATATCCGCCGGCAAATACGCGCCCGCAATGTGGCCGAGATGCAGCGGGCCGTTGGCATACGGCAAGGCGCTGGTGACGAGGATTTTTTCGTAGGTGGTCATAGAGAGCTTCGTCCTTTAAACTAAAATTAGAAATCCGAGATTAATGTCAGTATAAGAAACACGCGCCATGATTTCCTTTGACAGTACTTATAAAGCTTCTAAAGCTTCGAATTAATATGAGTGGCGAGAGTTAAGATCTCTCGCTTCGCAAGTTTGCAATCTTCCTTGGTAATACATGGAAACATATGAGAAAAAAGATTTCGTACTCTCTTAATAGATTCCATATGGCCAAGAAAAAATTCCAAAGTTGGAAACAACTCAGGAATACAGTCGGACTGATACTTCTTAACTATTTCTTCGAGATGCCCCAACGTAATCAAATGTATAGGAAGCACTTGAACTCGTGAGGACGCTCCAATCCACGGCATAACATCGCGTTTCTTTTGTTGATTGTCGGCATATTCAAACACTGTAGGCAATCTATGCCTAAGAGAAACTTGCCACCAATCTTCGCCATAGCATACAGTTTGGTGATTATGTAATGCAAGTCGTAGCCCATTTTCGAGTTGAAAGAGTGAAGGAAAAAGAATATTGCCGAATTCAATTGCCTCGAGATACTCTTTGGGTATATGTACTATTCGTCGAACACTAATTTTTCTTGCTCTTGCCATGGGATTTCTTCTTTAATTTTAAACGAGCATCGCGAACTGATTGAATAGTGCAATTGCAAATAGTGGCAATTTCTTTGTCTGAGAGATCAAACCTGTCTAAGATTTCAACTTTCCTTATTAAGCTGGCCTCCGCCTCTTTGGCTATGCATAAATAACCCAGCATGAGACGAATAGTAGGATCTTCACTGTTCATCTTTATCTCCGGTTTCTCTTTTTCTTGTTCAAACTTGATTTAATGGTACGTACTGTTGCGGGAGTGGTATCGCATATTGTGGCAATCTCAGAAATACCATAGCCGAGACGAGTAAGAACTGCGATTCGATCTTCGAGTCTCTGTAATTCCTTAACCGCAGTATATCCAAAAACCAAGGATAGACTCGGTAAAGCATGATCTTCGTTCATTTGTTTTTTTGTCATGACACTCTCCAAGAGATTGTATTTATGCGCTTCTGATGAATGTGCTTCACCACCCTTGTTTAGCGAGTGTAGCGGTGAAACATTTCACATGGTTTTCCCTTTTACACAGGGTCTTTAATGAACATCCCCATTCCCCAACTCCTCCAAATTCCCATGCTCGTGCCCGCAATCATTCCCGCATTTGTAGACTTTTTCTTTTGAAACCGCCAGCGGCAGCATTTCGACTTCGCCGCTATGATATTTCACTGTGAACGTGTCTTTGAAAATATCGATTTTGGTGATAAGACCCTCGCCCTTATCCGTCTTGATCGGCTTGGCGAGATCGGGAAATTGGGCGATAGCCCAATTATAAAAATCGCGCTCGTACATCAAGCAGCATTTCAACCGGCCGCACACGCCGGCGAGCTTGTTCGGATTGAGCGGCAGGTTCTGCTCTTTCGCGGCTTGCGTGGTGATGGGGCCAAATTCCTGAATCCACGACGAGCAGCAGAGGCGGCGGCCGCACACGCCGTAGCCGTCCAAGCGCTTGGCCTCATCGCGCACGCCGATTTGCCGCAGCTCGATGCGGGTATGGTAAACGCCGGCCAAATCCTTCACCAGCTCGCGAAAATCGACGCGTTTTTCGGCGGTGAAATAAAACGTGATTTTGTTGCCGTCAAGCTGAAATTCGCAATCGGCGACTTTCATTTGCAGATTGTGCACAACCACCTTTTGGCGGCAGATTTCAAGCGCGCGCTGCTCGGCAGCTTTATTGCTCTGCCGGCGAATCACCTCGCTTTCATTCGCTTTGCGCAGCGCTTTCCGCAAACCGCCATTGGCGGCGACGGTGACACCCGCCGGCAGAACAACCTGATTGACCCGGCCCAAGTCTTCGCCCTTTTCCGCTTCGACAATAATGAGATCGCCGAGGCGAAAAGGAAATTGCTGCGGATTGGCGTACCACCCTTTGCGCTCGCCTTTAAATTTTACCTCGATGAAATCCGGCATCTTACCTCCTGCTGCCTGATAATTGATAAATCCGGTGCAGCAACACCACGAGCACCAGCCACGGCTGCACGTAACGATCCAAACATTCCATGGCAAATTCAAGCTCGTTGATGACAGCCGGAAAATCAAAATTGGGAAGATTGTTGACGAGATCTGACAACATGCGCTCTTGATCCGTGTTGATAATCGAAGCATCTTGCTTTTGCGATGCGCTCGTTGACTTGAACACGTAACCATCACGAACCAACAGCAGACAAAACTCCAGCAATTGGCGCAGCTCGCGGCGGTCGTGATCCTGCGCCAGCGCGTTGAGAAAATCCATTTGCTCGACCGGCTTGTTGAAGCGAAACGCCATGCGCAAAAAATCAACGGCCTGCTGGCGGCGCGTATCGACATCTTCATCAAGCAGATCCAGCGCGCGGCGAAAACTGCCGTTCGCCAGCTTGGCAATGAACTGCGCATGCTCCGGCGGCACACCGTGTTTCTGCTGCAAAGCGGCGACAATTTGCTCGCGCGTCAAAACGAGCAGACGCACCGGCTGGCAGCGCGACACGATCGTCGGCAACATGCCGGCGAGCGAATTTGCCGTGAGCATGATCAGCGTTTGCGGCGGCGGCTCTTCCAAAATTTTGAGCAGCGCATTTGCCGCTTCGGCTTTCATGCGCTCGGCTTCCAAAATCAGCGCCACGATGCCGTGGCCTTCGTAGCTCGTCATGCTGAGATCGCGTTTCAGCGCGCGAATATCGTCGATGAGAATGTTCGGATTTTCCCACGGCCGCGAGCGTTGATACGGATTGGCCGCCAAACTGCGCAAAACTTCAGTGCGCTCGTCTTCCGAGGCGGAGGCGGCTCGCGGGAAAATCACGCGGACATCCGGATGCGTCATCTCCGACACGCGCCGGCATGCCGAGCAAACACCGCAAGCCAGATCGCCACCCTCTTGTTGAGGCGCGGCCGGTTGCGGCGCCGGCTCATCAAACAATGACAGCGTTGCCGGTTGCGGTGCCGGCTTGGGATGTCGCGCTTCGCAAAAAAAACTTTGTGCGGTCAAAAGCGCCAAGGCTTCTTTACCCGAACCATTCGGGCCATGAAACAAATAGGCGTGTGCGACCCGCTCGTTTTCACGCGCGCGGCGCAAAAACTCTTTGGCGTTTTCTTGTGCGATGATTGAAATCATAAGACTTTGTACTTGCGCTCTTACTCTTACTCGTACACGTACTCTTACTCGCTTTTGGAAAATCACCTGAAAAGCGAGTAAGAGTACGAGTACGAGAAAGAGAATTTTGCAGTAAACTTACGGGCGCAGCCAATCCTCGGGATTCAACGCTTCTTCACGATTCCAGACCTGGAAATGCAAAGTTGTACCCAGCAGTGAGCCGGTTTCGCCAACCGTGCCAATCACCTGTTCCGCCGCAACATCTTCATTCAAAGAAACATTGAGATCGGCCAGATGAGTATAAACGGTATAATAACCCTCGGCGTGGCTGATGATCATGAGATTGCCGTAGCCGCGCTGCCACGTAATGGCTGTCACTCTGCCGTTCGCCACGCTGCGTACCGGCGCGCCCACTCCGCCTTGCGGCGCGATGTCAATGCCCAAATTGTTCGTGATCGTATTGAGCACGGGATGCCGATAGCTGCCGTAACGCGAAACGATGCGCCCGTCAACCGGCCACGGCATGGCTTTGCGCAGCGTTTGAAACACGCCGTCACCCGCCGCCCGAGCAGGCTCACGGCGCGGCGCTTTGGCTTCCGCCGAGGCAATGAGCTGCCGGATGCGCGCCATGGCCTTTTGCGTTTCCGCGAGCTGGGCTTGATAAAAACTCTTGTCGTTGCGGACTTTCTTCAACACCTCTTGCCGCTGGGCGCGGCGTTTTTTCAGCGTCTCTTCTTCTTTTTGTTTCTCGCTGAGAATGCGCTGCTGGGTTTCCAATTCCGCCGTGAGCAGCGTTTTTTGCTCGCTGATTTGTTCGCGCTTTTTGGCAATGCCGTTCAAAATGCGGCGGTCATTGTCGCCGAGCTGTTGATGATACTTTGCCCACAGCAGCATTTGGTTCAAAGAACGCGAGGTGAGAAGAATTTCGACGTCCTGCAAGCGGCCATATTTGTAAAACAGCACCGCGCGGTCGGCGGCGATTTGTTTCAACCGCTGCAGTTCCTCTTGGGTGCGCTGCTGCACTTGCTCGGCGTTGTCGATTTTCGCGCGCTTGTCGCGTTCCTGTTTCCGCAGTTGTCCGGCCAGACGGTGAGTCAAGTCGATTTGTTCGTCGAGCGAACGCAAAAATTCCAACGTCGAGGTTTCGCTCTTTTCTTGCGCGGCGATCTGCTCCTGCAAGCGCGCGATCTTCTGCCGCAGCTCATCCAACTGCCGGCGCTGATCTTGAGAGAAAACCAACGCCGGCGCAAACAAAATCAGAATCGAAAGGCGGAGCCTTAACATAACAAAAATTAACTGATTTGCGAGAGAAAAGCAATGAAAAATTCGCCTTGATTCAAGTGTCGCCGTTTCATATATTAGTTTTGTCACAAAAAGCCAGTCCGTGCGCCGATCAAGTGGTCAACGGGCAAACAGACAAACCGACTAACAGTTTCTATTATATGAATACCACCAACAATCGTCCGGCAAAAGCCGGCAGCCCGCTGTGGGGCAACATTTTCAAAAAGAAAAACGGCGACACCGAGGGAATTCTGAAAACGCTGCGTCTCGTGCCGCTCTTTGCCGATATGAACAACGGCGAGCTGCGTGAATTTGAAAAACTCATTCATCGCCGCGCGTTCAAGGCCAGCGAGACCATTTTTTGGGAAGGCGAGCCCGGCGTGGGAATGTACATCATCCAGCGCGGCACAGTGGTCATTTTCAAACATGCGCCCGGCGAGGGCCGCGAGGAATTGGCGACTTTGCGCAGCGGCGAGTTTTTCGGCGAATTGGCGCTGCTCGATGAGACGCCGCGCTCCGCCACTGCCGTCGCCAAAGAACCTTCGGATATCATCGGCCTGTTCCGGCCGGATTTATTCGAGCTGCTGGAGCGCAAGCCCCGCCTGGGAAACAAATTTCTCTTTCAGCTTGCCACGATCGTCGGTGATCGCCTGAAAAATACCAACGTCGAGATGCAGGCGCTGCGGACGCAGTTGGATAAATCCGGGATAATCGTTTGAAATGAAAAAAGCCCCGCCAAGCAACAAACGTTCTTGATGAGGCTTTTTCGTTACATCGAAACTCGCGGAATTACACCGCCGCCGTTTCAACTCGTATGTCCTGCGCGACGTTAACGAATTTTCTATAAATTTCTTCCAAAACTCGGCTCAACTGCACTTGATAAAGGCCAAGTTCGGGAACGTCATAATTTTCTTTTTCGAGTTCTGGCTCCTTGCGGCGCACTTCAACAAGAATTTCGTGATAACACTTAGAAAACGCATCGATCATTAAGCTATCAAAGGCACGTTTTGCGCCTTTGATTCTAGCGCAATCCAACATTGTCTCGTAAATGCCTGCTTCACGAGCGACCCCTGGTCCAGAATCAAATTCCGGATTCCAAATTTCAAGGAAGTCTCGATCATCGTAACTGACTTTTAAGGTAATGGCCATTTTTCACCTCAAATACTTCTTAGCACTACGACTACGAAAGACAACGTCAGAGCCTTTGGGTACTTTACCTCCCTCTTGCCAAAGATAATTCCAAACCACGTTGATGTTAGATTTTTTGAGAACAGCCAATAGCAAAATATTTTTGCGTGCTGCTTCTAAAAACCGTGCGTCTTTCAAGAAGAGATAATTGCTGGGTGTCTTTGGATGACGTGCCACAATCACAGGCGACTTGAGAACCGAGGGAATCTTATCCAAATGTGAGAGAATAAAATCCTGATCTCCACGCTTACTGCGGGAATCAACGATATATCGCAACCCTTCCTCGGTGAAATAGTAATTTTCACCAAAGTAGTCCACTCCGGAGAAAATTACTGTTTGGGGCTTGATGATTCCGTCAACTATGATAGTGACAACTTCACCCCGTTGCGAATAATCGACTTGTTTTAGTCTATAAATATCAGCATCAATCACAAGAATCCCCGCGTTGGCTCACACTCAACACTGCCGCTTTTATCAGCCTTAATATAAAAAGTACTTTCATATTTCGCAAGCCAATTTTTTACTTAACCGGCTCGAAAATAAAAGTCCCATGAAACAAACATGCTCCATAGGACTTTTTATTTTCTTTCATGCTTTGAGTTAACTCTTGCCGCCTTTTTCTTTCTTGACTTTCCGCATCAGCGTCGTCGCGCCGCTCATATCATTGCCCTGCGGATCCTTGCCTTTGAAGTTCATCACCATTTTGTCGTCGCCGGCTTTTTCAAACGTGCGAACCTCGCTCCCCATCGGACCTTCCCACGTCATCGTAATCTTATTCCCTTCGCGAACGCCCTTGCCTTGAGAAATATCACGAAAACTGCCGAACCAATAACCGATATACTCTTTGGTTTGTGGATTCATCGTCATGACGCCCTTGCCTTTGTATGGCGCTTGCAATTGCTCTTTGGTCATGCCCGTGGCTTTGGCCATCGCCTCCAACTTGGCCGGATCGGTTTCGGCAATTTTGTTCTTGTAGCGAAAGCCGATGAACTGATGCTCCAAATCCCAATCAACTTCCATTTCGTCATTGCTCTTGCCCATCGGGCTTTCGGTCGTTCCCTCCCATTCACCGACCATCCACTTCAACAAATCATCATCGAGCGGACCAGGCGGGGCTTGCGCAAAAAGTGGCAGCCCCAGACTCATGAACAGAAACGCAACGACAACGGCTAATGTCCTTTTCATAGTTCCTCCGTAAGATTGGTTTTTAAGAAATAAAAAATGAGGTTTATAACATTTTTTTAAACTCCTCAAATATAACAGAATTTGGTTTAAAAAACAAGCCGGGAAATATTCTATTCACAGCCGGGGTAAAAAGAAGCTTGATTAAGTGTGAAATCATGCGCAAAGTTGCCGCCACAACCAGCAAGGGTCCGGAAATCAGATTCAACAGGTTGTCCCGCCAACTGTTTTCGTATTTGCGTAAGTAACGCCAAAACGACAGATGCGAGCTCCAGATGGCGGAAGCCCTGACCTGCCGCACACTCACACCCTGCGCGTGGATAATTTGCACCGCTGGCTCGAAACGAATTTTCCAGCCTTTTTCGCGCGCGCGCCGGCACCAATCCACATCGCTGAAGAAAAGCGGGAAGTCCTCATCCCACCAGCCAACTTGTTTGACGACTTCAGCGCGCGCCAAAAGACACGCGCCTTGCGGCTGATCGACTTCCGCGGCGTGGCTGTGATCGAAGTCGCCCATTTTCCAGCGATTGAATCTTGGTGAACGAGGAAAGATTCGCGACAGTCCGAACAATTCGCAAAACAAATCTCCAGGCGTTGGAAAACGGCGGCAGGAGGGCTGAATTCGCCCATCTTGATGAACAAGCTGCGGCGCCATGGCGCCGGCTTCGGGAAAGGCGTATAATTTTTCCAAAAGCGCGGCGATGGTACCAGCAGGCAAAATCGTGTCGGGATTCAAAAACAACACGGGAATTTCCTGATGGTCGCTTACGGCAAAATACCGTTTCAATCCTTGATTGACCGCGTGCGTGAATCCGAAATTTTCATCATTTGAAATGATTTCAACGAAGAAGCGCGATTTCGGCAAGTTATCGAGCGAGGCGGCGATGATGTCTCGCGTGGCATCCGTCGAGGCATTGTCAATCAAAAACAACCGGACGCGGTGCTCCGGCGCCGCTTCGCAAAGCGAGTAAAGACATGCGGCGATTTCGCCGGCGTTTTGAAAGGTAACGATGATGATGGCAATCGTGTCGGGCAGAGGCGCTGCCGGCACAACCAACGAGGATGGCATTTGAGCTGGGAATGACAAATGGAAAATTTTAAATTGCAAATTTACAATTTTAAATTTTCAATAATTTTTAAATTATCCTTCAACAACAAACAACTCCCGCGACATCGGCGTCAACACTTCGTTGCCGGCGGCGGTGATGAGCAAGTCTTCTTCGATGCGCACGCCGCCGAGATCGGGAAAATACAACCCGGGCTCGATGGTGACGACAGCGTTTGCGGAAATGAGATCTTTGCTCTCCGGCCCCAGACGCGGCAGGGAATGCACATCGAGTCCGAGACCGTGGCCGAGCGAGTGATTAAATTCGTCTTTGAAGCCGCAGGAGGCCAGATATTTTCGCGCGACTTCGTCGAGTTGGATGCCTTCCATTCCCGGACGCGCCGCTTCACAGGCCAAGCGGCAGGCTTCTTTGACGGCGGCATGGGCCTCGCGAAGCTTTGCCGGCGGCTCGCCAATCGCGATCATGCGCGTCACATCGGAGGCGTATCCCCCGACGACACAGCCGTAATCAATCATCACCACTTCGCCGGATTGCAAGCGGCGATTCGTGCTGCGGCCGTGCGGCAGCGCGGAACGCGAGCCGCTGGCGACGATCGGTTCGAAGGCTTCACCTTCGGAGCCGAGCTTGCGGCTGCGATAAATAATTTCCGCGGCAATATCGGATTCGGTGACGCCTCGGCGAATGAACGGCAGAATCTGATCCCACACCGCGCACGCCATCATGCCGGCTCGGCGAAGGCTGGCGATTTCATCCGGCGATTTGGAAACGGCGATTTTCTCAATGAGGTGATCGGTGGAAAAAAATTTGACCTTTTCAAAATTTTTTTGCAACTGCGAAAAAAAACGAAAACTCAAATGCTGCGCTTCAAAGCCGAGACGGCTGCCTTCCGGCAAAATCTGCTTCTCCTTGAGCGCGGCCAGAAGATCGCGGCGCACGATGAGAATTTCCGCGTTGCGCACCTCGGCCTGCGCCTGATCGCGATAACGCCAATCGGTTACAAAAAAGCAAAGGTCTGAGGTAATCAGACCCAAGCCATTCGAACCGGTAAAGCCAAAAAGATAGCGCAGATGATGGAGCGAGCTGACCAAAAAAGCCGTCATCTCGGCCTGCCGCATCTGCGCGCGCACCCGGTCGATTCTATCCTGCATTTTGCGTCTCTTGCAAGCGCTTCTTCAGATAATCGATTTTCTCGCGATAAAGTTTATTGTTCGGTTCTTTTCTGCTCAACAATTCGAAGACGCCGATGGCTTTAGCGTATTGGCCTTGCGCGGCGTAAATTTCACCGAGCGTCGGGGTGACAATTTTTTCGCGCTCACCGGGGGCGGCGGGCGACGCTTCGTCATAACCTTGTTCTTCAAGAGTTTTTGGCCGCCGCGCCGGCAATCTCGAGGGCCGCGCCGGCGCTCTATTCGCTGGCGGCTTGGCAGGCTCAAAATCGAAACCGGATGATTTTTCCGAATCCGTTAACGCCGCAGCGGGCAAATCATCGAAATTCACTTCAAAATCAACCGGCCGCGTCGGAAGGCGCGAAGCCGGCTGCTCCTCGCCGTCAGAATTCTCTCCAAACACGCGATCGGCCTCATCATGGCGGAACGCCAGATGGTCGGCCTGGCGGGTTGAATCCGGCGGTTCAACAAATCCCCGCGACTCGCGCGGGCTGAACTCATCATCGCGCCGCGTTTCTAAACGGGCAGGCGGCAACGGGCTTTTATTCGCCGGCGGCGCTGCGGCCGGTTTGTCGTCAAAAACTTCGTCTTGAAAAATATCATCAAGGATATAAGAGTAGCGCTCTTCATCGGCATCCGGCGGCTGCGTTAAAGCAGCTTCTTCCGGAGGCGGGAACGACGGCGCCTCAAAGTCGGACGACGGCGCGCCGTCGGCAGTTGCCGGTTGATAACGCAGCAAATCACTTTCGTCCACGCCGGTTGAGGGAAAATCATCTTGCGGTTGAATCGGCGCAAACGGTTCGATCGTTTTTGTGGTTACAGAGGGGGGAGCGGGCGGCACGACCGGTTTGGCTTCGCGTCGTATCGGCGCCGGCTCCGGCTTTCCCGCTTTGGTTTTTTGCGCCAGCTCTTCGACGACGGCGCGCACGCTTTTGTCAAACGGATCGATCTGCAAAATTTTGCGATAACTCATCTCGCAGGTGTTGTCCCAGCCGATTTCGCGCATCAAGTCGCCGTAATACTTGTGCGCCGCGAGATATTTGGAATCAAACAACAGGACGCGCTTGAATTCTTTCTCGGCTTGATCGAAAAGTTTCTTTTTCAGATAACACTTGCCCAAAACCATGTGGCCAGTGACGTAGGAAGGATGACGGCGCAGGCCGTCTTCGCACAGTTGAATCGCTTCGTCGACGCGATCCATCTTGAGCAAGGTATCGGCAACGCGGCCGAAGGTTAATGAATTGGGGTTCTGCTGCAACAAAACCTGCAAAGATTCCAAGCCCCCGAGATCTTCGGATAACATAACCCTATCTCACTGCGAATAAATGTGACTTTGCCCGCCCTCGATCAAAACGAGGGGGAAGGCGGTTTACAAAATTTTTACGTGCTCCCAACCCTCGCGGCGGCCGTTTCCGGATAACGCGACTTGCTGAAAAAAATCTCCCTCAGGCGCGGCCAGAGGTATTGCTTGAAAGATATGTAAGCAATAAATCCGTATCCCATAAAATACAAACCTTGAAATGGAATCGCGGCCAATTCGCCGTAATAAATCGCGACGCCGACGCCGATCAAACAATAAAAGGCCAGCACGGCTTCGCCAATGCCGTTGTGCACGCCGCGCCGCCAAAATTCGCGGGTGGTAAAATACTCCTTGTCGTGAAAACGATCGCGCTCGCTTTCGAGACGGTATTTCGGCGTGCGCCAAAATTCGCCGCGATAATTAACCAACCCCTGCAAAATGGCGCGGGTGTTGTTGAACGAAAGGCCCATGCTGCCGGCCATAAACAGCGGAAAGTAAAGAATGCGTTTCCGCCAATCCGGATAACTTTCGCGCAACGCGGTCAAATACATCAAAAAAGAGCCGAAGAACGCGAGAACGAAAATCGAGATCACGGCAAAAAAAAGCGTGTGGTCGTCGGCGCTTTCGTTTTTGATGAGCACCAGCGGCAGGTTCAAAAGGCCGACAATCAAAATAAACGGGAACACCAGATTGTTGGTCAAATGCACGGTGGAATACAATTTGACGCGCAAGGGCAACGCCGACTTCCAGACGTGCGGCAGATTTTTTTTGGCGGTTTGAATCGCGCCTTTGGTCCAGCGAAATTGCTGGGCTTTGACCCCGCCGATCTCCGCCGGCAGTTCGGAGTGACAAATGGTGTCCGGCAGGAACACGAACTTCCAGCCGCGCAATTGCGCGCGATAGCTGAGATCGAGATCTTCCGTCAGCGTGTCGTCTGTCCAGTTGCCGGCGTCGACGATGCATGCCCGCCGCCATACGCCGGCGGTGCCGTTGAAATTGATGAAGTAGCCGGCGCGATGGCGGGCGGTCTGCTCGACCATGAAATGACCGTCGAGGCCGATGGCCTGGCCGCGGGTCAGCACTGAATAATCGGAATTCAAATGGCCCCATCGCGTTTGCACCACGCCGACTTTGGCGTCTTGAAAATGCGGCAGCGTCCGCTTCAGAAAATCCCGCGGCGGAACAAAATCGGCGTCAAAAATCGCAATGAATTCGCCGCCGGCAAGCGCCAAACCTTCCCGCAAGGCGCCGGCCTTGTATCCTCGCCGGTTGTCGCGATGCAAAAGCTTGATCGCGTGACCTTGCTTTTGATAATGTTCGACCGCGCGCTGCGCCAGGCGCGTGGTTTCATCCGTCGAATCGTCGAGAACTTGAATTTCCAACGACTCCCGCGGATAATCGATTTCACAAACCGCGCGGATCAGGCGCTCAACCACATACATTTCGTTGAAAACCGGCAGTTGCATCGTCACCTTCGGAAAATCCTGCAACGGCAACGGCGGCTTCTCGTCAGGCGCACGAAATTTGTTATACCAATAAACCATGACGTAACCGTGCGCGCCGAAAACAAAGAGAATCGCCAACGAAATAAAATAAGCCGCTAAAATAGCGGACTCTAAAATATTTTCCATCACCACTTAAAACAAACTCCTCTCCGGACATAAATAACAAGTTTTAAAATAGAAAAAACAGCCGTAAAGTGCAACATCTTTCTTTACCAATCGGAAACGGTTTTGTTGCGCACTTCGTTGGCGATTTTGCGAATGGCTTCGTCAATGGCGGCCTGGCGCGACGACGAGGCGGAACGCGGCGAATAGGTGCCGAATTGCGCCATTTGCGCCTCCCAAACCGTCTTGCGTTTTTTCACATCTTCGTATTTGAGCTGCACCGTCACCGTCACGCGGACCTCTTGCACGCTTTCCTGCTGGTTGTAAACGCCGGCGGTTTCTTGAACGCCGAGCAGCGTGCCGAGCAAAACCGAATCCGCCACGCGCCGGTCGGCGATTTTCAGCGTGTTGTCGCGCGTGAACTCTTCGACGATCGCATTGCTCAACCGATCTTTGACGCCAAATTCCGCGGTGCGATCTTCAAACACCGGCACCGCGATGGTTTTGATGTGGGTGCTGGTCGAACCGGAAAACGAGTACGGCCCGCAGGCCAGCGCGGTAATCGGCGCAAGCAAACAACAAAAACGAACCAACGCTCTTGTCATTCCGGAAGAATCTTTTTTCAAGTTAACACTATTTCTGTTAAACTTTAAAAAGATTCCTCCGGAATGACATTTCATAATTTTCATCATAGTTTCACCATCAAAACGGCAAATTATATTCCTTGATTTTGCGATACAGCGTCCGCTCGCTGATTTTGAGCAGCGTCGCGGCTTTGCGCTTGTTGCCGTTGGTGCGGTCGAGCGCTTCCGCAATCAACCGCTTTTCCATGTCTTCGATGGATTCAAAATCCTGGGTGGACTCGTTATTCGACGCCGCCGGCGCCACATCCTGGCCGAATTCCGGCATCACCGGCGCCTCCGCATAGCCGGGTTTGAGGCGCCGCGGCGGCTGGATGTAGCGCCCGACCAACAGCTCGCGCAGTTGCGCGATTTCGTTTTTAAGATCGATCAGCGCGCGATAGATAAACTCGCGCTCGACTTCCTCGCTGCTGCGATTCACCGGCACCGGCAGGCGGCGATCCATCTCGACGCGGCGCGGCAAATGGCGTGGCAAAATCATTTCGTCGATGCGGCGGCCGCGCTCGATCACGATCAAGCTCTCGACGAAATTTTTCAGCTCGCGAATGTTGCCGGGCCAAGAATGCTCTTTTAATATGCGCATGGCGCCGTCGGTGAAGCCCTCAAAAAGAATTTGATGCTGGCTGCAAAAATCGGTGACGAATTTTTTCACCAACAACGGAATGTCCTCGCGGCGCTCGCGCAAGCTGGGCACGCGAATATTGACCGCATTGAGACGATAATACAAATCTGCGCGAAAATCGCCTTCGCGAACGGCGGTTTCCAGATCGCGATTCGTCGCCGCAATCACGCGCACGTCAACTTGTTTGGTGCTGCTGCCGCCGACGCGAATGAATTCTTTGCCCTCCAAAAGGCGCAGCAATTTCACCTGCGTGTTGAGCGGCATCTCGCCGATCTCATCAAGGAAAATCGTGCCGGTATCAGCCTGCTCAAAATAACCTTTGCGCGAGCCGACGGCGCCGGTGAACGCGCCCTTTTCGTGGCCGAACAATTCGGACTCGATAATGCCTTCCGGAATCGCGCCGGCATTGACGATGACAAAAGGCTTGTCGTGGCGATTGCCGAGCTGGTGAATCGCCTGCGCAATCAGTTCTTTGCCAGTGCCGCTCTCGCCGATGATCAGCACGGAAATATCGGTCGGCGCGACCTGCTCGATGGTCTCGAGAATCTGCCAGATCGCCGGCGATTCACCCACCAAGCCGATTTCCTGTCGCAGCGAAATAATGTTTCGGCCGTCTTGGCCGGGGTTGGGCAGAGGCGTTGTCATGCAAAAACGTAAACCGGAGTTTATTAATTTTATTCTTTATTTAACATGCGTGCGAAACCAGTCAGCGGTTTGCTTCAGGCCTTCGGCCAACGGCACGGTCGGCTGCCAATCGAGCAAGCGGCGCGCTTTTTCGTTGGACAGCACGCTGCGCAACTGCTCGCCGGCTTTGGCCGGGCCGTGCTGCTCCGGCAGGCCCGCGCCGGTTGCTTCATTCAAATCATGAAAAACCGCGTTGACATCGGTTTCAATGCCGGTGCCGATATTAAAATAATCGCTTTTCGGATAATTCAAAGCAAGAAAATTCGCGCGCACGACGTCGCCGACGAAAACATAATCGCGCGTCTGCTTGCCGTCGCCGTTGATCACCGGCTGCTCGCGCTTCAACAACTTGGTTGAGAAAATCGCGACGACGCCGGCCTCGCCGTGCGGATTTTGCCGCGGGCCGTAAACGTTGGCATAACGCAGAAACACGTAGCGCAAGCCATAATTTTGCGCGAAAAAATAAATGTATTTTTCGCACGCGAGCTTGCTGATGCCATACGGCGAGGCCGGCCAGGCCGGATGCTCCTCATCCGCCGGAAATCTCACCTGTTCGCCGTAAATCGCGCCGCCGGTCGACGCGAAGAGAAATTTTTTCACGCCGGTTTTCTCGCACTGCTGCAACAGATTGAGCGTGCCGAGAATGTTGACTTCAGCGTCGTAACGCGGCTCGACCACGGAGCGCCGCACATCCATCTGCGCGGCCTGATGGCACACCGCATCGAATTGCCCGCGCTCGAAAATCTCTGCGATGCGGGGATCGCAAATGTCCATTTGGTGAAATTTTGCCTGCGCGTTGAGGTTTTCTTTTCGTCCCGTCACCAGATTATCAACGATGGTCACCTGGTGTCCGTGCGCGATGAAAGCATCAGCGATGTGGGATCCGATAAATCCCGCACCGCCGGTGACCAAGATTTTCATAAACGTTGTCCTTTCAAAATGAATAAATGTCCTACATCTTACAGACGGTCATTGCGAGGCGCTTTTTGCCGAAGCAATCTTCTGGTTTTGCAAAGATTGCTTCGCTGTGAGGCGCTCGCAATGACGATTTTTATTTTGCAGTTTTCTGTCATACATACCGCATCGCTTTCATGCCAACGTCTTTGCGATAATGCATCCCCTCGAATCGAATTTTACCTACGACACAATACGTTTTTTCATGCGCCGCTAAAAAATTCTCAGCAACACCGGTAACCGCCAGCACCCGCCCACCGTTCGTCAAATAATTGCCGTTGTGATCGAGCGCCGTGCCGGCATGAAAAACCATCACCTCGTCGTCATCAATGCGTTCGAGGCCGCTAATCAACTTGCCCGTTTCAAATTTGCCCGGATAACCGCCTGAGGCGAGCACCACGCTCAACGCCCAGCGCGGCGCGATTTTCAGCTCGCAGCTGTTTAAATTGCTGTTGGCGGCGTACCATAACATTTCCGCCAAATCCGATTCAATCAGCGGCAAAATTGCCTGCGTTTCCGGATCGCCGAAGCGGCAGTTGAACTCGACGACTTTCGGGCCGTCGTGGGTGAGCATGAGGCCGGCATAGAGAACGCCGCGATACGGGCGATTTTCTGTTGCCATCGCGGCGATCACCGGCCGCAGAATTTCGCGCTCGACGCGGCCCATCAGCTCGGCGGTCATAAACGGCGCCGGCGCATACGCGCCCATGCCGCCGGTGTTCGGGCCCTCGTCGTTGTCAAACACCGCCTTGTGATCTTGCGCCGCCGGAAGCATGCACAAATTTTTTCCGTCTGTCAAACAAAGAACCGAAACTTCCTGCCCTTCCATAAACTCTTCGATGACGACTTGATTGCCCGCATCACCGAATTCCCGCGCGCGCATGAGGCGATGCACGGCCGCCAACGCCTCTTCACGGGTGCGGGCGACGATCGCCCCCTTGCCGGCGGCCAAACCGTCGGCTTTGATGACAATCGGAATCGGCGCCGTTTCGAGATACGCGTTTGCTTCCTGAGCATTTGTAAAAATTTTAGCCGCGGCTGTTGGAATCCGGTATTTCCGCATCAATTCTTTGGCGAAGGCCTTACTGCCTTCGATCATCGCCGCTTGCTTCGATGGTCCGAAAATGCGCAATCCTTCGGCTTCAAATTCATCGGCGATGCCGGCAACCAGCGGCGCTTCCGGGCCGACGACGGTGAGATCGATTTGTTGCTCTTTTGCAAAACGCTGCAGCGCCGCCACATTAGTAACTGCAATATCGACACCGGCGGCCAGTTGCGCAATGCCGGGATTGCCGGGGGCACAATAAAGTTTTTCAACGAGCGGGCTTTGCGCCAGCTTCCAAACCAGCGCATGCTCGCGCCCGCCGCTGCCGATGACTAAAATTTTCATCATTTCTTGTTTTTCTTCTTCCTGTTCAGGCGGCGCGACTTTTTGGCCATGGCTCTTCTATTCTTCATTCGCGCTTTTTCCGCATCGCGCTTCTTGCGATTCTTTTGAGAACTTTCAGCCAATGAGTCGTTATCCGCAATCCATTCTTCGTGATCGCCCACTTCGTCATCCTTCAAGAGACGATCCCAAAGTGAATACTTGCGCTCGGTTTTTCGCGCCTCAAGCACGCCCAGCTTGATTTGCACATCTTCCCAATCGCCGGCAATGATTTTATCCACGCAACCAGCCGCAAAGGCGCGTTCCATGACTGGTGCGGCTTCGACCGCTTTGAGATCGAGCAAGTTCGCGATCAGAAAACCATTAAGGCCGGGTTCATTCTGCGCAAAATTTTCCAGCGCCGCCGCGATGCTGCGAACACACTCGCCATACGAATCAAATCGGTGACATGATCTTGGCCGAATCCCAATTCGAGATAATTTGCTTCGTATTCTTTCCACGCCGCCGCAAATAATCCGTCACATTCATCCAGCGAATCTGGCTGTCGGAAGGGCGAATGACCAGCATCACGGGATATTCATGTGCTTTCCAATATTCTGCATGGCGCGGATTCTTGATGGTGAAGATTTCCTTGCCGTCGCTCTTGCGCGTGTGCAGATAGGAATCGCCGGACTTGAGCTGCAAGTAAACCCGGCGGCCGCTCGCCTGGCCTTTGTCATTCTTGAACTCAATCTCGCCATCGATGCCCCAATCCGAGTTGGGCGTGGGGCGAAAGATTTGTCCCGCTTCGCCGGCCGTGGAGAAAGCGTGCCCGACCAATATCAATTCCAGACTCTCGTTGTCGAGTTTGATCTGGGCTTGCGCATCCATCTCCTGCACGGCGCGCGAAAACTCGTCGGAGGCGAACTTCTCTTCGATCATGTCAATCAGCGTCACGCGCTCCTCGCACGCGCCGCAAATGATGAAATCATTTTTTGAAGCCGGTTCGTTTGTTCAAAACCTTACGAATATCATTCGGATGAGGATTGCAGATAAAACCAAATTGCCTGAAATGGTCGTCGAACGCAAAGGCGCGTTCAATCGCCAGCCTTTTCATAATGGCAAAGCTCGTACAATCGGTAAAACTAAAATCTTTGTCACTGTACTTCTTAAAAATCATCCATGCTTCATTTTCTATGGTGGTTTCGACCTGTACGATGCTTATGACTTTGCTGGCGCGTAGAGTTTCACCAAATTCCACCGCGCTGGCATAACTCACTCTGATCCTGAGCAGAGTAAGTGTTTCGTCCACAACGAAATTTGACGTGATAAGATAGCTTCTCTTTTTTCGCAAATCCGCCAGCGTTCGATTCGCAAGCCGATGAAACGGGTCATCCTTATCGTAGATGGCCTTCCAGGCGCCGGTGTCGATAAAAACGGAATTGGTCATGATTGCTTTCCATATAAATAGCGATCATGATGAATAGTGCTGTCATCATTTGATCGTCCGGATGAGCCCTTGCCGACGAGCCGCCATAAAGGGTCATTTAAATAATCTTTCTCCGATACGCTCGGATAGGAAGCGCTGCTCAAATCAATAAGCTGCTCGATGAGGCCGAGAAGTATCTCATATTTTGGTCGCGATACACCTTTGAGCTTTTGCAGCAAAATAAGCTCTTGGTCCGTAATTCGCGTCTTGCGTCTTTCAGAATCTTTCGGAAAGCGCGTTTGCGTTTTTAAAGAGAATGTTGCCATACTGTTTACTCCAATTTTCTGAATCGCACGTTATTTTTATGTGCGCAAGTTTGCCTAGTGTTTTCGTAGCACAAAATCGCCGAAATCGAGCATGCGAATCAAACCCTGCCCGGCCAGCAGCCCGACAACCGCCCGCAGCGCTTTCTCTTCGATGGCCTCATCACGCAGCTCGAATTGCAAGCGTTGGCGTAGCTCGGAAAGCCGGATGAGCACGATGCCTTCTTGCTTGAGGCGCAGAATCGCATCCTTGAGCGTTTTGAACAGCCGCGAAGTTGCCGTCCACGGCAGCCGCTCCCAAGGAATGTGCTTGGCGATGGCGGCTTTAAGCTCGGCGAGGCCGGCTCCGGTTTTGGCGGAGGTATTGAGAAAATCGCTGTAGCCGTGCGCTTGGCAATACTGCGTCAATTTCGCGCGACTGATGGTGACACCACCCCGGTCGCAACGGCCCGCGACCAACAATTTGGCCGGCTCGTGCTTCACCGCGACAGTTAGTGCTTTTTCCCAATGTCCGAGACCTTCAAAAGGATTGTCGCGCTGCGGGTCCATCATCATCATCAAGGCCAGCGCGGTCTCATCCATGTAAAGCTGATGGATCAACCGATAATCCGGCTGACCGGCAAAATCCCACAGCCACACTTCGCGTTCTATTTTTTGAACAGTCCTCGTTACGCCAGTGAGCGATTAATCAATTTCAACGAACACTCTTTCCAAAATTCTACGAATTAGTTTTCTGTCCACATCTGGATGTGCTTCACAAACCAAATGCCCCACCTTCCATTCCAATTCGATATTATTTAAGTTTAGTATACGATTAGGAGTTTTAATTTCCAAATATAGGTGACCATGCTGTACTTTTCTTGCATTCGATTCAACTTTAAGCACAAATACAGCAAAAGGATTAATAAGTCTGATCGCATGTCCTTCTGGAAATTCCTCTCTCGGCTCAAGAACCTTTAGCGGAAGAAATGATAATTTTCTAATTTTGTCTTTCCTTTGAAACTGAATTTGTAATGAGGGAAGATTATCAAGATGAATGTCTCGGGAAATTGATACTTCAGGCAACGCAGGAATTTCCTCAAGAACCCAATTGTATAATTTGGTCAAATTGTCCATCACCATTGTTCGAGCAATGATAAAAGCCTCAGATAGCATGGATTCAAATTTAATCTCATGTTCTTGGGTTAATAACCTCATTTTTTGTTCTAAACCATTCGCAGCCTTAAAACTCAGTGGTTTAGATTTAACCGCAGTGCCCGCATCTTTCAATCGATTGCCGTCTGGCGTCAAAATAACATCGCCAACCGCGCTATCGCGACCTTTAAGAATCATCACAGCTTGATCCACAGTTTGCTTTTTGCGCTTCTTTAAAGTAAGCAATTCTGTGGCTGATTCTTCAACTGGGCGGCAAGCAGCCAAGAGTCTCGCGTAAGCCTCCTCAGACTTTTGCCTCCAATCAATATAAGCGAACTGCGCGATCACATCCGGCAATTTGCAATCTTCAATAAGCAACGGAATGAACCGGCGCTGGGCATTGGTCGGATCGCGGAACAGCAGCGTATGATGCTCGAGTGTTGACCATTCCGAGGCGAAATAGGCGTTCGACATTATCATAAGCATCGAATCCCGAATGAACGCGCTTGCATTGAGGATCTCAATGCCGATCAATTCCCCCCTTGTCATTCAGCTCAGCCGTGATATTGGGACTGAGCTCGATACTTCCGCTTTCCGGTTCATCGGAGATAGCCAGGTGCAAAGCATCTTCTTTTTCAAAATATGGCAGCTTGGTTTTATTCATTAGAATTCCAGAAATTCTTCCGGGTAATGCGTTAAGTCCAGCTTCTTGGCGATCGTATCCTGAATTCGGTTTATCAGCCGTTGAGAAAATTTTTGTCCGCATATGATCACGCATAGAATATAAGAAAAATTTTCATCCGTGTTCAGTAAAAAATGTGGAACATGACTAGGCCGCAGGCCGGGGCTGGCTGTCCTACAAAATCTGGTCGCGCCATCGATTCAGCGCCTCGCGCGTGCTCTCGGTTGCCAAGTTTTCCGGCAAATCCTGCCACGAAAAAAAACTGGCGTCGAGCGCATCATCTCCGGCTTGCAAACGGCCGCCGATAATCTCGCCGATGAAAATCGATTTCACAATGCAATGCTCCGGATTCAACAGGCTCGGCAAGCCCATGGTGCACAGCAAACGCACCAATCGCACCTCGAGGCCGGTTTCTTCGCGGACTTCGCGGATCGCCGCGGCTTCGGCGCTTTCGCCCCAATCGAGGAAACCGCCGGGGAGCGCCCAATCGCCGACGCGCGGCGGAAATTTTCTTTTAATGAGCAGAACCTGCCCTGCATTATTTATCACGATGGTTTCGGCGATGGGAATCGGATTGATCCAATAAATCCAATCACAAGTCGGGCAGGCTTGTTGATTGCGCGCGCCGAATGGCCGCGATTCCAATTTGCTGCGACAGCGCGGGCAAAAATAATAGGCGGTCGGCGGGCCATGGCGTTCCGCCCGCCACATTTCGATGGCGCTGCGCGTGGAAGCAAACGCAAGCGGCGGCAAATTATTTTCGGAGAACCAAGCAACCGCCGCCGCATCGTCGCCGGCTTGCAGCGCTCCGCCGAGAATGCGGCTGCGAAAGATCAACACCAAATGGCGGCGCTGCGGATTGACGACGTCGCTGTACGTTCCAATTAACGAGGTGGTTTCGACGCGCAAGCCGGTTTCCTCGGCCACTTCGCGCGCCGCGGCTTGCTCGGCGGTTTCGCCAAATTGCAAAAAGCCGACCGGCAAGCTCCACTCGCCGGCATGAGGCGGGGTCTTGCGGCGAACCAATAAAATGTTGCCGCCGTGTTCGATGAGACAGCCGGCGGCGGGAACCGGGCTGTTCCAATAAACCCAATCACACTTGGGACAAGCGAGACGTTCGTATTGCTCGATGAGCTTTGTTTCCAACGAAGTGGAACAATAAGGGCAGAATTGCATAGCATGAATGTAATATTTTTTTTCACAAGAAACAAGCCGTCGCCGGAAAAAAAATGATGTAAAAAAATTGAAAATACCGCTTGATAAAATTCTCCACAAAGCCTATATTCACAACATGAAAGTTTCGGTGCGTAGAATCATCGGTTTGCTGGTCGTGAGTTTGGCGATTGGGTTCAACGCCTGTGAAAATCCTTTTCAAACGCGCACGCCGGAACCTCCCAAGCGCGTGCAAGGCACATTTCTTCTTCCCCATTCGCCGGGAATCGTGTTCAGCAATCTGCGCAATGCGCTGGCAGAGCTGAATGTTGTGAACTATGAACGATGTTTTGCCGATTCGACGCGCTCGGACCGAAAATTTCGTTTTATTCCTGAAGCAGAGGTTGCGAAAACCAATCCCGGTTTGTTTTCACGTTGGGGCGTGAGAGAAGAACGTGACTACTTCGCACGAATGCGAGGCCCACTCCCGGCTGATTCTATTTTCAGCTTGCGTCTCGATTCTTTGATCACCGTGATAACGGGCGACTCCGCCACTTTTTCGCAGCGCTACGAACTCATCGCTCGACATCAGCGCCAGGCGAGCGGTGTGCCGCGCAAAGTTTCCGGCAGGGGCCTATTTTTGTTGAGCCGCGATCAGTTCGGCGATTGGTCGATTTATCGCTGGGAGGATTTCTCCAGCGGCAGCGCCTTGACCTGGAGCAGATTGAAAGCAGACTTCGCACAATGAGCAGAAGATCAGACAGCCGCCCCGGCATTCCGGCGTGGCAGAAAAATTTGACGTTGGTGTTTTGCGTCGGGATTGCGGTCATTCTCGGTATCGACTTTTTCGCGCGCGACCGCACACCGGGAGCGGCAAAGAATGCCAAGGCGTCGCCGTCATTGCTGGAAAAAGCGGCGAAAGGAATTTCCGAATTTGCCGCGCCGAAAACCAAAACGCCGTCCAAAGAGGAGCGCATTCGTCTTGCCACCGATCGCGTCCTGACGAATTTCGGCATCCGCGTGGAGTGGATTAAATATCAAGGCCACGACAGGAATGTGCGCGTTCCCAAAGAAATTCATCCGCTGGTGATCTATCAGGTTTTGTCGAATCAAGTGCGGCAACTCGGCGGCAAAGTCGAAAGCGGCATCGAAGATTTGCGCACCGGCGAAACGACGCTGCTTTACTCGTTTGCGGGAAAGACGCTGGGCAAAATCCGTTTGATTCCCGATGCGACGCTCACGCGCCACGCCGGCAAGATCGCGATCATCATCGATGACTTCGGCTACGCTGTCGGCGATGTCGTCAATGAATTGCTGCGCTTGGAAACACCCATCACGTACTCCATTATTCCGGGCGTGAAATTCTCCAAGGAAATCGCGGCGCGACTGCACAAGGCCGGCAAACCGATCATGATTCACATGCCGATGCAAGCGTTGGAGAAGGCGGTTGAAAACGACAGCTATACTTTGATGCTCGACATGAAGCCGGAAGAAATTCGCGCGCGCGTGCGCAAAGCGATCGCGGCGGTTCCACACGCGGCCGGCATGAACAATCACATGGGCTCGGCGGCGACGGTCAACGACAGCCTGCTGACGCCGGTTTTCGATGAGCTTCAAAAAGCCAACTTGTTTTTTATTGACAGCAAAACCAATTCCCAGACCCGCGCCTTCAAACTGGCGACGAAAATGGGATTGCCGGCGGAAAGCAACGATATTTTTCTCGATAACGAAGAAGGCTGGGAACGGGTGCAGCAGAAAATGTGGCAAGTGGCGGACCTCGCGGCGGCCGAAGGCGCCGCCATCGCCATCGGGCATCCGCATCCGTCTACGCTGCGCGCCCTCAAAGAGATCGGCCCGCAGCTCGTGCAGCGCGGTTTTGCATTTGTGCCGGTGGCGGAATTTATCCGCCCGGCCAAGCCCGAGGAAAAAATTTTGGCGCAACGCAAATAACTCGTCGCTGGCTGCCGGTCGCTGGTTCCTTGCTGCTAAAATTTCAGCAACCAGCGACGAGCAACCAGCAACCAGCTACAAGGAGAACTCATGGTTCGTTTGGGTGTCAATGTCGATCACGTCGCCACGATTCGCGAAGCACGCAAAGGCAAAATGCCGGATCCGGTTGCGGCGGCGGTGTTGGCGGAAATGGCCGGCACGCATGGCATCGTTTGCCATCTGCGCGAAGACCGCCGCCATATCAAAGACAAGGATCTTTATCTGCTCAAGGAAGTGGTCAAAACTCATCTGAATATGGAAATGGCGGCGACCGACGAGATGGTGAAAATTGCGACCGAAGTGGTGCCGGACATGGTGACGCTGGTTCCCGAACGCCGCGAAGAAGTGACCACCGAAGGCGGCCTCGACGTCATTTCCAATTTTGAATATCTCGAAGAGGCGATCACGATTTTGCGCGCCAACAACATCGTCGTGAGCTTGTTCATCGGTCCCGACCTCAACCAGATCAAGGCCGCGGCGCGGGTGAAAACGGATTATGTCGAGCTGCACACCGGCAGTTATGCCAACGCCGAAACGCTGAACCGCGTCAGCGATGAGCTGGAGAGAATTCGGTCGATGGCTATTGCCGCGAACAAACTCGGCCTTGGCGTCAGCGCCGGTCATGGCTTGAATTATCAAAACGTGCGCGAGATCGCGGCCATCCCGCAAATCGAGGAATTGAACATCGGCCATTCCATTATCGCCAAAGCCGTCATGGTCGGCATGGAACGCGCCGTCAAGGAGATGCTGGATTTGATGAAATGAAAACAACTGACGAAGGACTGTCGAATGTTTATATACAAGGAAGTCGAAACGGCGTCAAAACCGCGCCGGCCTTGCTTGCCAACGTGACGCGGGGCGGCGGCGTCGAGAGCCAACACTTTGGTCACGTTGTAGTGGTCGAGGCGGAGGGCAGAATTCTTTTTGCGCTTGGCGATCCGCGCTTTGTCACCTACATTCGCTCGGCGGCAAAACCGTTTCAAGCCATGCCGCTGTATGACGACGCGGTGCCGGAAATTTTCGGTTTTCGCGACGATGAAATGGCGGTGGTCATGTCGAGCCACAACGGCGAGCCGAAACATGTCGATGCGGTCACCAGCATCTTGAGAAAGATCGGCAGAACGCCGCAAGATTTGCAATGCGGCATTCACCCCCCGCTCGGCGCGGCGGTCATTCAAGATTTGCGGCGGCGCGGCGAGAAGCCGGGCGTGCTGCACAACAACTGCTCCGGCAAGCACGCCGGCATGTTGGCGGCGTGTGTGAATCGTGGCTGGCCGGTGGAAAATTATCTCGATCTCAATCATCCGCATCAACAGCGCATTTTGCAGGCGATGGCGCGCTGGGCGTGGATGCCGGCAAATGGCATCGGCGTGGGCATCGATGGCTGCAGCGCGCCGGTGTTTGCCATGCCGCTCTTCAACATGGCGCGCATGTATGCAACGCTGGTCAGCTCGGAAGAAATGACGGCGCAGCGCATCGTACAAACGATGGCCTCAGCGCCGGATATGATTGCCGGCGAAGAACGTTTCGACACCGATGTCATGCGGGTGACCAATGGCCGTTTGATTGCCAAAATCGGCGCCGAGGGGATTCAGTGCCTCGGCGTGACCGGCGGCCAACGCCTGGGCATGGCGCTGAAAATGAGCGACGGCTCGCATCGCGCGGTTTCTTCCGTCGCGCTCGCGGTTTTGCACAAGCTTGGTTTGATCTTGGACGCCGAATACGAGCAGTTGGCCGCTTATCATCGCGTGCCCATCCGCAATCACCGGCACATCGAGACCGGATTTGTCGAGGCGGCGATTTGAGAGAAACCATTCTTGGAAGGCAATCGTTTAAACAGAAAACATTTTTGAAGAAAGGAACGATATGAGAGAAAAAAAGGGGCAAAAAAAGCGTTTACACAGGTAGTGTCGAACACGATTGGCTAGCGACGCATCCAAGGGAAGTGGCGAAATATACCGGCCAATATATTGCAGTGGTGGGAAAGAAAATTGTCGCGCACGGGTACGACTTCGAAAAAGTTTACGAAAAAGCGAAAAAATACGGTGAGAATCCCTTGTTCGACAAAGTTCCTGATACGGAAATTGTAGTTTATGGGCGCAATCCGATAAGCCGCCGCTACTCCTTGGACGAACAGATGTTTTTGATTTTTTTAAAATCACTTTCGACCAAACCGATCGCGTGACCATCTTTACGCGAAAGAAAAAAGCTTCCAGAAATTAAAAATTGTTTTTATTTAATATTGCATTTTATCTCTTGCCCTTTTTAAAAAAACTATTATTTTATAATTGAAGGCTGTCGAGGAGAAACTAAAAGGGAGCGCAAAATCTAACGTATCAAAAAACCATGCAGTCGATCAATCAAATTCATCGAAGGCGAAACCGAATATGAGAACGGAATCATCCTGCACCGAGCCATATTCGCGCCCGTTCAACGCCAAACCGGAGGAGAGGTTATGATCCGCGCGATTTTGTTCGACCACGATGGTGTTTTGGTGGACAGCATGCCGTACCACGTTGAAGCCTGGAAGCGCGTCATGGCGCAGTATGGCATTGAGATTGACCCGCTGGAAATTTATCTCGCCGAGGGCGCCACCACGATGGAAGTGGCGGCAGAATTGTTCCATCGGCACAACAAACCGGCCTCACCCGATGAAGTGCAAGAGATCGTGCGCCAAAAACGCGATGAATATCTGGCTCATAACGTCACGCAAATCAACAAAGGCGTCATCGACGTTTTGGAATATTTGAAAGAAAATCGTTATCGTCTCGGCCTGGTTACCGGCTCGATTCGCTCGCAAGTGGAACCGGTGCTCGGCCCCGAAATATTCAACTGGTTTGACTGCGTCATTACCGCCGAAGATGTTGAATGTGGCAAGCCCGATCCGGAGCCTTATTTGCGCGCCATTCGAAAATTGCACGTGGCGCCCAGTGAAAGCTTGGTGATCGAGAACGCGCCGCTCGGCATCCGCGCCGGCAAATCCGCCGGTTGCGCCGTGGTTGGCATCACCACGACGCTGGCGCGCTATCATTTGCGTGAAGCCGACGTGATCGTGCACGACTTCGAGGAGCTTCGCCGCCGCCTGCCGAGTATCATGAGCAAATACGATGGACCGGCGCTGAAACCTAAACCGCAACCGGCCTTGCCCGAATTCGAACGTTTCGTTGATATCGAAGAAGAACTCTATTAAGGATACTGCTTGTGAAGTCCAAAGCCGGAGTGCCCGCGTTTTATTATCTCTTGCTGTGCTGGTGTGCCTGCCTCTTACTCACGAGTTGTAACGACAAAATCCCCACGCAATCCGCCCCGCAAAATCCGCAGATCGTTTTGATTCAAGCGCCGTCGCCGGCGTATCAATTTCCCGCGACGCCGATCGGCATTCACGTGCGCGCCGACGATCCCCAAGGTGTTTCAACCCTCGCCGGCGTTGACCTCGCGGTTCGAAGAATCAACACGGCAACGGTTTTGACGAAATTCGCCATGCGCGATGATGGTCTCAACGGCGACATTCTTGCGGGCGACGGACAATATTTTTGGCCGATTGACACCGCGCTCGTTCACAATCAAACTGGCGATTTTGTGTTGGAGGCGATGGCCAAAGATCGAAGCGGCTTGACGAGTGAAACCGCGCGCGATACGATAAAAATTTTGGCCGGCCGCGAAAATCTTTCGCCGAAGCTGCTGGCCTTTTCAATGCCGGCGGCGATTACCGCCGATTCCACGTATGCCCCGGCGTTTCGCGCCACCGCCACCGATGCCGATGGCCTCGCCTCGCTGCGGTTCGTGCGCGTCGAATTTTATCCGCCGGCTTTTCCGCAGCCGACGCTGATCGATTCACTCTTTGACGACGGCAAAAACAACGACGGCGCGGCGAAGGACGGCGTTTTTGCGCGCGCCATTCCCACTTCAAAACTATGCGGCGAAGGCGCGTTTTCGGTGGTGCTGCGCGCGGTTGATGCCGCCAATGGCGAAAGCCCGGCGCTGCTCGGCGCCGTCAATGTTCGCCGCCGGGGACTCAACCTCCCTCCGACCGTGAGCAACCTCAATGCGCCGGCAACGATTTCGCGCAACCGCGTTCCCAACACCTATCTTTTATCCATTCAAGTAAGCGACCCCAATTGCATCGCCGATCTCAAGCGGGTTTTTTTCAATACGTTTTTGCCGAATGGCAATGCGTCCAGCGGCAATCCGTTTGCAATGCGTGACGATGGCAAAGAAGGCGATGCAGTTGCCGGCGACGGGCGCTATTCGCTTACCATTCAAATCACGCCGCAAAATGCCGCCGGCAGCTATCGTTTCGAATTTCAGGCTGAAGACAAAAAGGGGGCGCTGAGCAATAAAATTACCCAAAATATTATCGTGACGGATTAAATGCAATTTTTAAAAATATTTTTTCCAGCAGCGCTGTTGGCGTGCATCGTTTTTTCATCTGCCTCCGCGCAAGTTCTATTCAAAAACGGCTGGCAGCTCGACAGGCAGGCCGAACCGCTGTCGGGTTTGCGCTCCAATTCGGTTTCGGATATCGTCATTCATCGCGGCGATATTTGGCTGGGAACCGGCAAAGGCCTGGCGCGCTCGCGCGACGGCGGCCAAAGCTGGGTGACTTACACCACCGCCAACGGTTTGCCGCGCGGCGGCATTTCCGCCATCGCTGTCACGGATACGATCATCTGGGTCGCCGCCGCATTTGATTCGCTCACTAAAGATGCCGGACTTTTGCCAACCGGCGGTGGTTTGAGTTATTCAACGGACGATGGCAAAACCTGGACGCATGTGCCGCAATTCGGCCCGACGCCGGTGCAAAACGTGACGTACGATATTGCGCTGCGCCAAAATCAAGTTTGGGCCACAAATTTCGGCGGTGGCTTGCAGCGTTCCACCGATCGCGGAAAAACCTGGGCCGTCGTTCCGCCTGACACATTTTTATTTGACCCCTTGGGCAATTTGAATCATCGCGCCTTTTCCATCATCAATGCCGGCGGCGTGTTGTGGCACGGCTCGGCCGGCGGCATCAACAAATCGCTCGACGGCGGCAAAACCTGGACGAATTTTTCACATCAAAATCAAGCCAGGCCGGTTTCCGGAAATTTTGTTGTTGCCATCGGCCAACAAAAATGGCGCGGGCGTGAATACATTTGGGCCGCGACGGTCAACGCCGAAGATCCGAAAGAGAAAAAAGCGGTTTCGATCACCGACGACGGTGGTTATTCCTGGCGCGTTACGCTTGAAGACGAGTTCGCGCATAATTTCGGCTTTGAAGATTCGGTGGCTTATGTCGTCACCGACAACGGCTTGTTCAAATCAAATGATTTTGGCCGGACGTGGGCGAAATTTGCGCCGGTGATCGACGCGGCCAAAGGCGAGCAATTCTTGACGACGGAATATTTTGCCGTTGCCGCCTCGCAAGGCCGCGTGTGGACCGGCGGATCCGACGGCGTGGCCTCCACGAACGATGCCGGCCGCACCTGGAACATTCTGCGCGGCTCGAAAAAGGCCGGAGAAAACGGTGAGCCGCGAACGTATGCCTATCCCAATCCCTTCTCCCCTTTTCGCCACAATCAATTTCGTGACGATGGCCACGTCCGCTTTCAGTATCAAACCAAACGTCCGACCAAAGTCACCATCAAAATTTTCGATTTTGCCATGGAACTTGTCGCCGAAGTCGTGACTCAAAAAGAGCGCCCGTTTGCCGGACAATTCGCCGAGGTTTGGGATGGCCGCAACCGCCGCGGTGATGTTGTGGCGAACGGCGTTTACTTTTATCGTCTCGACTTGGAAGGCGAAGGTGTGTTTTGGGGAAAGGTGATGGTGCTGGATTGAACTGGTTGCTGGTTGCTTGATGCTCGTTGCTGGTTACCGATTGTTTCATACTTATTCACAGGCTTTTTCGTTGCAGTTCCCCCTTTTCGTTGCCATTTGTCGAGGTAAGTTGTGAAATTCATAAAATCATTTTTTCTGTTTTTCTTTTTTATCTGTGTTTCCAGCGCCAGCGCCCAGGGCGGCTATGCCGGCGCATTTTTGCGCATGGGCATTGCCGCGCGTTCCGAAGCGATGGGCCGCGCGTATGTTGCCATGATTGAGGGCAACGAGTCCGCCTTCTTCAATCCCGCCAGCGTCGCCATGTTGCAGCGGCGTGAGTTGAACACTTCGTTCCGGCCATTGACTTTGGATCGATCTTTCGCCTACATCGGCCTCGGCCTGCCGATTCACCCCAAAGCCGATTCCGCCGGCCGCGCCCTCAACGGCGGCTTGAGTTTGAGCTGGATTCACGCCGGCGTCGACAACATCGACGCGCGCGATACCGACGGCGAGAAATATGCTTCGCTCTCCAGCGCGGAGAATGCCTTCAATCTTTCTTTTGCTCTGCAGCCGCATCGCCGCGCCGCGATCGGCATCGGCTTGCGCGTGATTATGAATCGCTTTGCCGGCGTGACGCAAAAGAGCGGCGACCTTTCCACCTCGTCGTTCGGTTTTGATCTTGGCGCCTTGCTCGAGCCAATTGAAGGCGTTCGTCTCGGCCTTGCGGCGCGCCATCTCAATCTCAAATATAGCTGGAAGACGCAGGATGTTTACGAGCGCGGGACGACAAATTTTGATAAATTTCCCAAAGCCGTCAGCGCCGGCATTGCGGTGTCGCGAATTGCGCCCTGGCTCACATTGGCGGCGGAATATGAAAAACGCGAATTTCGTGACGGCGCATTGCATGTCGGCGCGCTCGCCAGCTTTCGCCAGTTGGTGCAAATCCGGCTTGGTCTGAATGACAGTCAACCCACTTTCGGCGCCGGTTATGCCTTCGGCCTTTTCGGCAAAAAATCGGAATTGCATTACGCTTTCGTGACGCATCCGGAAAGCGTTGATAGCGATCACGTCTTCGGCTGGGCATTCGTATTTTAATTTCGTAGTGACGCCTTCAGGCGTATTGCTTTCGAATTTATTTAATTGAGCCTTGTAAAAATGAGAAATGTATTTTTAATTTGCTTTTTGCTTTTTTCTTTTTGCCCCTTGCTTTCCGAGGAAGCCGGCAAATCCGGTCTCGCGTTTTTGAAAATTGGCGTTGGCAGCCGCGGCGCGGCGCTCGGCGAAGCTTATGCCACGCTTGCGGATGATCCCAGCGCGATTTATTGGAATCCCGCCGGGCTCGCGGCAACGCACGGAACGCAACTGGCCTTTACGCATTCAAGCTGGCTGGGAGAGATCAACAACGAATTTGCGGCGGTGACGTTTCCAAGTTTCGGCGGCACGCTGGGATTCGGGCTCATCATGCAGTCGATTCCAGGCATCGAGCTTCGCACCAAGCCGACGGCGGAGCCGATTGGAACTTTCGACGCGCAGGATATTGCGGTGGCTTTGGCGTTTGGCAAGCACTGGCGGCCAAATTTGGCGGCGGGATTCACCGTCAAATATCTGTACGAAAAAATTTATCTCAACTCGACCAACGGCGTCGCGGTCGATCTCGGCGGAATTTGGCAAACCCCGGTGGAAAATTTTAAGATCGGTTTGAGTCTGCAAAATCTTGGCACGACGAACGCCTTGCAAAAAGAAAAAATCCAATTGCCGGCTTTAGTGCGAGTTGGCGGTGCGTATGTTTTGCCGCTCCCAGCAGGAGAAAACCAGTTCGCTTTGGCGGTGGAACATGTTCAATTTTTGCGCGGCGGCGACGGCAACAACGCCGGAGCGGAATTTCTCTTCCGCAAAACCCTCGCGCTGCGCGCCGGCTATCAATTCAATCGCGACAATCGCAGCGTGACCGCCGGCTTCGGCACTGCGCTCGGCCGCTACCAGCTCGATTATGGCTACGCGCCGTTTACCAATGATTTGGGCAACGCGCATCGGTTTTCGATTGAAGTGAAATTGTAGACAGGCAAATTTCAATTACATTTTTGCAACAAGGCTTGACTAAAAGTTTTTTGTTTTTTCGCCTGCGTAACTGGATAAACTGGAGGCGGGTACAGACGCCGCCAGGAAGAGGGGTATAAACGCATCTTGGGTGACATCGGGATTCTCTCTTCTCTTCTCTTCTCTTCTCTTCTCTTCTCTTCTCTTCTCTTCTCTTTGAAATTTTAAAGTTAGGACTGGCCGCTATTCACTTGTCAGGGAGTTATTTTTAACCATTTTCACGGAGGCCATACTCATGAAGTGGATAATCATTCTTTTTATCATATCTTTGGCATTGGTTTGCCATGCCCAATGGTCAAACGACCCCCGCGTCAATACCGTTTGGGAACAACCC
>Ga0073934_10000665_pt1 | contig 95362 bp, 97 predicted proteins | sample LarsenN4metaG_FD_76834 | JGI IMG/M metagenome (GOLD analysis project Ga0073934, IMG submission 76834) | Hot spring sediment bacterial and archeal communities from British Columbia, Canada, to study Microbial Dark Matter (Phase II) - Larsen... ...
CGCCCATTGTCCAATATTCCCCACTGCTGCCTCCCGTAGGAGTCTGGGCCGTGTCTCAGTCCCAGTGAGGCTGATCATCCTCTCAGACCAGCTACTGATCGTCGCCTTGGTGAGCCATTACCTCACCAACTAGCTAATCAGACGCGGGCCGATCCTTCAGCGATAAATCTTTCCCCGTAAGGGCGTATCCGGTATTAGCCCAAGTTTCCCTGGGTTGTTCCGAACTGAAGGGTACGTTCCCACGTGTTACTCTCCCGTCTGCCGCTCCCATTGCTGGGCGCTCGACTTGCATGTGTTAGGCCTGCCGCCAGCGTTCGCTCTGAGCCAGGATCAAACTCTCAAGTTGGATGAGATTTGATCTCGGCTGATCACACGTTTCGCACAGCCTTGCTCGCGCAAGACCGTTCGCAGCGACACTTGCGTGCCGCCACTATTGACGAGGTCCATCACCTGATTGCTCGCGCAATCAGCGATGTACCTTAGAAACGTGTACCGCCGTGTCTCTTCCGGCCGCCAACCGACAGGTTTCCCCGTCGAGGAAGCGGCCCGCAAGGACCCGCCGTCCACGTTTCTCTTTCTTCCGATTCACCTGTCAAACAGCCCGGAAATCTGGCGATTTCCACTCCCCGATCGCCGGAGAGCCATCGAAGCGCCGTGCCATCCAGCCTTGCGGCCGGCGGCCTTTTCACCTTTATCAGTGAGGTGCTTCAGGGGCGCGCCATCGCGCCCAGTGGCGGGCGGCGCGTCCAACGGGGCGTATATAGGTCCGGCCCCGGATTGATGTCAACAAGATTACGAAAGAAACCTGCGGGAATTTTTGCCCGCGGCGCACAAATCAGATAGGCCCCGTTCCGGGGCGGGCAAGGCCTGTCCACCGGTGAGCCCCGGTCCCAGGCACCGACGCCGCACTCAAGCCACATTCCTCCGCCGTTCTTGGGGTTTGGCGGGTCCGGTTCGGGCCGGAACCGCTGCCTGACGTGCCGGCACGGGGCCGGTTTTGGGGAATCTTCAACGCGCTCATTTCACCCGCGGATCAGCATCGCGGCCAAACGGGAATGACCGACAGGTCATTGACGGATCAGGGAATGGCACGGCATCGTGCCGCGGCCCGGGTCCAGGGACGGCCGGCGCTGAATTCGTGACGACAAGAAGCGACACGCGCGCTGGCGAGTGCAAGGGGACGACGGTTTGGACCACGGGAAGCGCGCTGCATACCGGCTGAGGGGCGAGCCCGATCCCGTGGATCTGGGCAACGAGCCGCCTCTTTCGGTGGACGGCGGCACCGGCGTCACGGTCGATCGCCGCCGCGTTTCGGCCCAGTGGTTTTCCGGCATCATTCTCACGGGTCTGTGCGGCGCCGCGCTGATGGGTGGCGCCGTTTTCACCTCGCTCGACGGCGAGGCGCATTTCGCGGCGCTGCCGGAGCGCATGGAAAGCACGCTGCGCGGCGCCATTGGCTCCGGCGAACGTCTCGCTGGTCCGCGCAAGAGCGACCGCCTGCCGCCGGTAGGCGAGGCCAATGCCCGCCGCATCGTCATTCGCGACTCCATCACCAGCCGCGTCGGCAACCGCGAAATGGTGCGCGTGCGCCCCTTCGTCAGCGTGTCGGCCAATCTCTCGCTCTCGACCACCGAACTGTCGGCCAGCATTCCGCCGTTCAACCCGCAGAAGCTTCTGGCCGAGGACGGCGCGACCGCCGACACCAGTCCCGCGGCGAGCGCGGAGCCGGATGCCGAAGTCTCCTTCGTGCAGCGCGAATTGTCGGCGATCATGCCGCGCATGAAGGTGGCGAGCGCGCTGCCGATGGACGAGGTGATCACCCGCGTGCGCGAGGCGGCGAACTGGTCGGGCCGCAGCGGCCCCTCCTACGCAGTGGCCAGCATCGGGGCCAACGGCCGCCTGGCCTATGCCGCCGACGGCACGCCCGATCCCTATGCCGGCTTCGAAGCCCGCATCGTCCCGGAAAACATCACACTCCTGCCCAAGACCAACAGCCAGACCACCGGCGGCAACGGCTGGACCGAACGCACGGTCACGGTCAAGAAGGGCGAGAGCATCACCACCATCCTGCGCGATCTCGGCGTCGCGCCCGAAGAGATCAAGGCGGTCGCCTCGGTGCTGGGGCCGCGCGGGCGCGACAACGGCCTGAAGGAAGGCCACCGGCTGCGCATTCTTCTCTCCGCACTGGCGGGAGGCGTGCGCCAGCAGCCGGTCCGCGTCATCGTCGCCAATGAAAGCGTGATCGAGGCGGTGGTCGCGCTCTCCGACATGGGCAAATACGTGTCGGTCGACGTCAACAGCATCAACCAGGCGGTGGCGGATGCGCGCGACGACGAGGAGGACGACGGCTCCGGCGTGCGCCTCTATCAGAGCATCTACGAGACCGCGCTCCGCAACCAGATCCCGCGTCCGGTCATCGAGGAGATGATTCGCGTCTATTCCTACGATGTCGATTTCCAGCGCAAGGCGCAGCCGGGCGATTCATTCGACGTGCTGTATGCCGGCGAGGAAGAGACACCGGGCGTCGAAAGCCGCAACGAAGTTCTCTTCGCGTCGCTGACCGTCGGGGGCGAAGTGAAGAAGTTCTACCGGTTCCAGACGCCCGACGACAATGTCGTCGACTATTACGACGAGACCGGCAAGAGCGCGAAGAAGTTCCTGGTGCGCAAGCCGCTGTCCGACGGCATCATGCGCTCCAATTTCGGCGTCCGCCGCCATCCGATCCTCGGCTACATGAAGATGCACACCGGCGTCGACTGGGCGGCGCCGCTCGGCACCCCGATCTTCGCCTCCGGCAACGGCGTGATCGACAAGGTCGGCTGGGAATCCGGCTACGGCAAGTACATCAGGATCCGGCATGCCAACGGCTACGAAACCGCCTACGGCCACATGACCGCCTATGCCCGCGGCATCGAGGAAGGCACGCGCGTCCGGCAAGGTCAGGTGATCGGCTTTGTCGGCTCCACCGGCCTGTCGACCGGCGCGCATCTGCACTACGAAATCCTGGTCAACGGCCGGTTCGTCGATCCGATGCGTATCCGCCTGCCGCGCGGCCGCTCGCTGGAGGGCGGCGTGCTCGCCGGATTCGAGAAGGAACGCGACCGGCTCGACAATCTGATGGCGCGCTCCTCGCAGCGCGTGGCGCAGAATGCGCAGGGCGCGGGGCGGTAACGCCTGATTTGTCATGGCCGGGATTAACCCGGCCATTCTTCCTTCAAAAAAAGTTAATGGCATTTCGACGGATGCGCGGGGCATAGGGCGTCAATGACGCCGTCTTTGCCGGCTATGCCCGCGCATGACGAAGCGCTTTACGCCGCTTCCTTGATCGCCTCGCCGTTGAAGGTGAGGCCGGCCTTGCCGGCGGAGACCTTCACATTGTCTCCGTCCTTCACCTTGCCGGAAAGGATCAGCTCGGCGAGCGGATCCTGCAGGTATTTCTGGATCACGCGCTTGAGCGGGCGCGCGCCATAGGCAGGGTCGTAGCCCTTGTCCGCCAGCCAGTCGCGCGCCCCCTTGTCGAGCGCGATGGTGATCTTGCGATCGTCGAGCAGCTTCTGCAACCGCACCATCTGGATATCGACGATGCGTCCCATGTCGCTGCGCTGCAGGCGATGGAACAGGATGATCTCGTCGACGCGGTTGAGGAATTCCGGGCGGAACGCTGCCCGCACCACCGCCATCACCTCGTTGCGCACGGCGTCGGTATCCTGCCCTTCCGGCTGGTTGACCAGAAATTCGGCGCCGAGATTGGAGGTCATCACGATCAGCGTGTTGCGGAAATCGACGGTGCGGCCCTGGCCGTCGGTCAGGCGTCCGTCGTCGAGCACCTGCAACAGCACGTTGAACACGTCCGGATGCGCCTTCTCGATCTCGTCGAACAGGATCACCTGATAGGGCCGCCGGCGTACCGCTTCGGTGAGCGCGCCGCCTTCGTCATAGCCGACATAGCCCGGAGGCGCGCCGATCAGCCGCGCGACCGAGTGCTTCTCCATGTATTCGGACATGTCCATGCGGACCATGGCGGTTTCGTCGTCGAACAGGAATTCGGCGAGGGCCTTGGTCAGCTCGGTCTTGCCGACGCCGGTCGGCCCCAGGAACATGAACGAGCCGATCGGCCGGTTCGGGTCCTGCAGGCCGGCACGCGCGCGCCGCACCGCGGTCGAGACGGCTTTCACCGCCTCCGCCTGGCCGACCACGCGCCTGGCGATCTGCTCTTCCATGCGCAGGAGCTTCTCGCGCTCGCCTTCCAGCATCTTGTCGACCGGAATGCCGGTCCAGCGCGACACCACCTGCGCGATGTGCTGCGAGGTCACCGCCTCTTCGACGACGGCGCCCTTGGCTTCGCTCTCTTCGACCGCCTTCAGCTTCTTTTCCAGATCGGGAATGCGGCCATAGGCGAGTTCGCCGGCGCGCTGGTACTCGCCCTTGCGCTGCGCATTGGCGAGCTCGGTGCGCAATTGCTCGAGTTCGCTCTTGAGCTTCTGCGCCTCGGAGAGCTTTTCCTTTTCCGATTTCCAGCGCGCGGTCAGATCGGCCGACTGCTTTTCCAGCGTCTTCAGTTCGGATTCGAGATTCTTCAGGCGTTCCTTGGAGCCGGCGTCGCTCTCCTTCTTGAGCGCCTCCTGCTCGATCTTCAGCCGCACGATCTCGCGGTCGATGGAATCGAGCTCTTCCGGCTTGGAATCGACCTGCATCTTCAGCCGCGCCGAGGCCTCGTCGACAAGGTCGATCGCCTTGTCGGGCAGGAAACGGTCGGTGATGTAGCGGTTCGACAAGGTCGCCGCCGCGACGATAGCGCTGTCGGTGATGCGCACGCCGTGATGCTGCTCGTACTTGTCCTTCAGGCCGCGCAGGATCGAGATCGTGTCCTCGACCGAGGGCTCGCTGACGAAGACCGGCTGGAAGCGCCGCGCCAAAGCCGCGTCCTTCTCGACATGCTTGCGGTATTCGTCGAGCGTGGTGGCGCCAATGCAGTGCAATTCGCCGCGCGCCAGCGCCGGCTTGAGCAGGTTGGACGCATCCATCGCCCCGTCCGCCTTGCCGGCGCCGACGAGGGTATGCATTTCGTCGATGAAGAGGATGATCTCTCCGTTCGAGGAGGTCACCTCGTTGAGCACCGCCTTCAGCCGCTCCTCGAATTCGCCGCGGTATTTCGCGCCGGCGATCAATGCGCCCATGTCGAGCGCGAGCAGCTTCTTGTTCTCGAGGCTCTCCGGCACGTCGCCGTTGAGAATACGCAGCGCCAGACCTTCGACGATGGCGGTCTTGCCGACACCCGGCTCGCCGATCAGGACGGGATTGTTCTTGGTCCGGCGCGAGAGCACCTGGATGGTGCGGCGGATTTCCTCGTCGCGGCCGATCACAGGATCGAGCTTGCCGTCGCGCGCGGCTTGCGTCAGGTCGCGGGCATATTTCTTGAGCGCGTCATAGGCGTTCTCAGCCGTCGCCGAATCGGCGGTGCGGCCCTTGCGCAATGCATTGATGGCCGCGTTCAGGCCCTGCGGGGTCGCGCCGGCCTTCGCCAGGATCTTGCCGGCATCGCTGTCTTTTTCCAGCGCCAGAGCGAGCAGCAGCCGCTCGACCGTCACGAACGAATCGCCGGCTTTCTCGGCGACCTTCTGCGCCTGGTCGAAGACGCGCGCCAGGGAAGGCGCAAGGTAAATCTGTCCGGCGCCGCCGCCCGACACCTTCGGCATTTTCTTGAGCGCGGCTTCCACATCGGAAAGCGCCAGCCGCGAATTGCCGCCGGCACGGTCGATCAGGCCTGCGGCGAGCCCCTCGGGGTCGTCGAGCAGCACCTTCAGAAGGTGTTCGGGGGTGAATTGCTGATGGCCCTCACGCAGGGCCAGGGATTGGGCGGACTGGACGAAACCCCGCGCCCGCTCGGTGTACTTCTCAAAATCCATAAGTCGCTCCCTCGGCTTGCTCCGCAGCCCGCAACCGGCACTGGCGCAGCAACGTCATTGGGTTGATCTGGCCCGTCCGCATTGAATCAGATCAACCGGCAGGCATTCCAGCTCCTTCGGCAGACCCCGCAGGCATCCGCCGCAGCAGATGTAAGAAGGGGGCCCAAGCGCCGGAAGAGGCGGGCCACGCAAAATTCGTGGTCAGGATGATGCGGACCGGGTTAACAAGCCTTCGCCAAGGGACTGAAAATGACCGCTTCACTGCATGCCATTTACCGCTATCCCGTCAAAGGCCTGTCGCCGGAAAGCCTCTTGCGGGACGAGTTGTTTCCGGGACAAACCATCAAATCCGACCGCCTCTACGCCATCGAGAACGGCCCCTCCGGCTTCGACCCGGCGGCACCCGCCTATTTCCCCAAGCAGAAATTCCTGATGCTCATGCGCAATGAACGGCTGGCGGCGCTGGACACGCATTTCGATGACGCGACCCATGTGCTGACTGTCCGGCAGAACGGGGCCGTGGCCGCGCAGGGTGACCTGCGCGCGGCAAACGGACGGGCCGCAATCGAGAGCTTTTTCGCTGCCTACAGTGCCGGCGAACTGCGCGGTCCGCCCAGGATCCTGCAGGCCGACGGCCACAGCTTCTCCGACGTCGCGGCGAAGGTCGTCTCCCTCATCAATCTCGCCTCGGTGGCGCAGGTGGAGAATGCCGTGGGCGCGCCAGTCGACCCGCTGCGCTTCCGCGGCAACCTTTATATCGCGGGCTGGCCCGCCTGGCGCGAATTCGACCTCCTCGGCCAGACGCTCGCCATCGGCGGCGCACGACTGAAGGTGGTAAAGCGCATTGTCCGCTGCGCCGCCACCAATGTGGAGCCGCGCACCGGAATCCGCGACCTGCAAATTCCCAAGACCCTGATGCAGGCCTTCGGCCACATGGATTGCGGGGTGTATGCGGAGGTTGTGGCGGCCGGTACGATCGCGGTCGGCGACACGATTGTCGAAGCGTCCCCACCCCCGTTCTAGGCCACCCTCAAATCTCGATCTCCTCCACCGGCGTCGCGGCAAACCGCACGAGCGGCCCGACTTTGTGCACGCCGGCCGCGGTCACGACACCGAACACAACGATCTGGACGACGCGATAGGCTCCGGTTGCGTTGCGCACGGTTGCTCCTGCTGATTCCGGTATGAAGATCACACTGGCGACTGTGCAGGCGCTGGTATCGTTCGCCTCGGAATTGACCACTCCCATCGTCTTTTGGGCGTCACCGTCGAACAGGGTGACATAGCGCTCGACCTGCTGCCCGGTCGCGCAGATCAGCCCTCGCCCGACCTGCAGCCTTCCATCGTCGTCCCGGGCTTGCGCCACGGACGGCTGCGCCAAAACGCATATCGAGAGAAGCAACAAACCTCTCGCCAGGACCGGGGCCATCGCCGCCTCCTGCTCGCTGCACCTCCCTCGCAAACGATCTTGCCGCGCCAAGTCCCTAACGCGCGCGGTGCACCCAAAGTTCGCATCCCTGCACGGGCAGAAAGGGCGTTAGGTCATCAGGCCCTTGCCCGGCCGGCCGTCCCGCGCAAGGCTGGCCGATCGGCGATTCGAACGCGATCCGGCGATGCCAGGTTCTTTCAGACTGCTGGCTGCAATGCTGCCCGCCCTGGCTGCGCTGGCGTCACCCGCTTACGCCGACCTGCGGCTGTGCAACCGCATGAGCTATGTGGTCGAGGCCGCGCTCGGCATCGAGGAGCGCAACATGGCGGCGACCCGCGGCTGGTTCCGGCTCGATCCCGGCCAGTGCCGCGCCGTGCTGCAGGGGCAGCCGCCGGCCGGACAACTCTACATTCATGTGCAGGTGCCGCCGCTTTACGGACCGTCGCCGCTGCCGCTCTCCGGCCATACGGAATTCTGTGTCGGCGAGGGACATTTCACGATCGCGGGCGCCCGCAATTGCCGCGCCGGGCAGAAGCCGGCGCCGTTCACCCCGGTGCAGCCCGCCGAAACCGAACAGGGCCCGACGGTGACGCTCGCCGAGGAAGCCGGCTACGACGATATGCAGGCGCGCGATGCCGGCATCCAGCGCCTGCTCGTGGTCGCCGGCTACGACGCGGCACCGATCGACGGCATCCGCGGCGCCAAGACCGACGCCGCGCTGACGCAGTTCCTGCAGGAGAACAAGCTTGGCGCCACCGCGGCGGCGAAATCGGACTTCTTCGATGTGCTGCTCGCGGCCGCGCAGAGACCGGGCAGCGGCTTCACCTGGTGCAACGACACCTCCTACGCGGTGATGGCCTCGCTCGGCATCGAAGACAGGAATGCCATCGTCACCCGCGGCTGGTATCGCGTCGAGCCGGGCAAGTGCCTGCGTCCGGAAGTTTCGGGGTCCCCGCGCCGGCTGTTTTCATTCGGCGAAGCGGTGGATGCGAACGGCAATCCGATCCGCACGAGTGATCGGCCGCTGGCCTGGGGCGGCGGCATGCAATTATGCACGCGGCCGATCAAGTTCGAACTCCACGATCACCACGATTGCCTCGCGCGCGGTTTGACAGCGAGCGGCTTTGCCGTCATCGATTTTACCGGGCGCACGCCGACCACGATCAGGTTCAAGTAACAAGTGATATGCTTTCTTACTTCTCCCCGCTTGAGCGGGGAGAAGGTGGCGGGCGCGGAACGCGCGAGCCGGGTGAGGGGCAAATGCGCGGACCGGATCGCTCCACCGTCCGAAAAGTCAGACATCTTCGCTGCGATTCAACATCTGCGGGCATGCGGTTGTGGCTCGCCCTCCGTGACCGCCGCCTTGGCGGCTTCAAATTTGTCAGGCAGGAAGCGATCGGCCCTTACGTCGTCGACTTCATGTGCTGAGAGCGAAAGCTCGTTGTTGAGGTCGATGGCGGTCAGCATGCAGACAGCGATTTGGTTCGCATGCGTGATCCATTTATGAGAGACGAAGGATTTTGTGTGCTTCGCTTCTGGAATAATGAGGTCCTCTCGAATAGAGATGGAGTTCTCACGGCCATACTCTCAGCATTGCAGACCGATCAACACTGAACATGCCCCGCAACCGGCCTCCGCTTCGCTCCGGCCACCCTCTCCCCGCAAGCGGGGAGAGGGAAAGCACGCGCCGCTTCGACCATGTCGAAACCTGGGTCTTCGACCTCGACAACACGCTCTATCCGCATCACGTCAACCTCTGGCAGCAGGTCGACGCGCGCATCCGCGACTACATCGCGGATTTTCTGAAGATCACGCACGACGAGGCGTTCCGTCTGCAGAAGGACTATTACAAGCGCTACGGCACTTCGATGCGCGGCCTGATGATCGAGCATGGCATGAAGCCGGACGATTATCTCGACTTCGTCCACCAGATCGATCATTCGCCGCTGGACCCCAATCCCGAACTTGGCGCCGCGCTGGAAAATCTGGCCGGCCGCAAGCTCGTCCTCACCAACGGCACACGCCATCATGCCGACGCTGTGATGCGCCGGCTCGGCATCGCCTCGCATTTCGAGGACGTGTTCGACATCCACGCCGCCGAGCTTGAACCCAAGCCCTCCGCACAGACCTATGACCGCTTCCTCGCCCGCCACGCCGTCGACCCAAAACGCGCGGCAATGTTCGAGGACCTGTCGCGCAATCTCGCCGTGCCACATGCGCTCGGCATGACCACCGTGCTGGTGGTGCCGGAAGGCTCGCGCGAGGTCTTCCGCGAGGACTGGGAGCTCGAGGGCCGCAACGACCCGCATGTGGACTATGTCACCGACGACCTGACGGGCTTTCTGAAGAGTCTCCAGCCGCGCGCTTGACTTCCCGCGTTCCTCCCCCGACAAAACCGCGCCAGACATTGCCTGAGGACATCCATGTCAGCCACCCTCGCCAAGACCATCGACGACGCCTTCGAGAAGCGCGACGGCATCACCCCGAAAACCCGCGGCCCGGTGCGCAAGGCCGTGGAACAGGCGCTCGACCTCCTCGACAGCGGCAAGATGCGCGTCGCCGAGAAAGGCGCCGGCGGCAGCTGGAAGGTGAACCAGTGGCTGAAGAAGGCGGTGCTGCTGTCCTTCCGCCTCAACGACATGAGCGTGATCAAGGGCGGCCCGGGCAAGGCGGCGTGGTGGGACAAGGTCCCCTCCAAATTCGACCGCTGGACCGCCGCGAAATTCAGAAAGGCGGGTTTCCGCGCGGTGCCGAACTGCACCGTGCGCCACTCGGCCTATATTGCGCCGGGCGTCGTGCTGATGCCCTCCTTCGTCAATCTCGGCGCCTATGTCGATTCCGGCACCATGGTCGACACCTGGGCGACGGTCGGTTCCTGCGCGCAGATCGGCAAGAATGTGCATCTGTCCGGCGGCGTCGGCATCGGCGGCGTGCTCGAGCCGCTGCAGGCCGGCCCGGTCATTATTGAAGACAACTGCTTCATCGGCGCGCGCTCGGAAGTCGTCGAAGGCGTGATCGTGCGCGAGGGATCGGTGCTCGGCATGGGCGTCTATCTCGGCCAGTCGACCAAGATCGTCGACCGCGAGACCGGCAAGATCTATCAGGGCGAGGTGCCGCCCTATTCCGTGGTCGTGTCGGGCACCATGCCCGGCAGGAAATTGCCAAATGGCGAGCCCGGCCCGAACCTCTATTGCGCCGTGATCGTGAAGCGCGTGGACGAGAAGACTCGCTCGAAGACGAGCATCAACGAGCTGTTGCGCGATTGAGATGCCCGCCGATCCCATAGCCCTCGCCCAAGGCCTGCTGCGTTGCCGCTCGGTGACGCCGGAGGACGGCGGCGCGCTGGGCTTTCTCGAAGCCACGCTAAAGGCGGCGGGCTTTACCGTGCACCGCATGACATTCTCGGAGCCGGGCACGCCCGACATCGAGAATCTCTACGCCCGCATCGGCACCGGTTCGCCGCATCTGATGTTCGCCGGCCACACCGACGTGGTGCCGCCGGGGGATGAGCGCGACTGGTCGCATCCGCCTTTCGCAGCCGACATCAAGGACGGCATTCTCTATGGCCGCGGCGCGGTGGACATGAAGGGCGGCATCGCATCCTGCGTCGCCGCCGTGCTCGATCATCTCGCCGACAATGGCGGCAAGCCGAAAGGCTCAATCTCGTTCCTGATCACGGGCGATGAGGAAAGCGTCGCCGTCAACGGCACCATCAAGCTGCTCGACTGGGCGCACAAGCGCGGCGAAAAATTCGATCACTGTATTCTTGCCGAGCCGAGCAACCGCGAAGTGCTGGGCGACACCATCAAGATCGGCCGGAGAGGTTCGCAGAACGGCACGCTGATCGTGCACGGCAAGCAAGGACATGTCGCCTATCCCGAGCGCGCCGAAAATCCTGTGACAGGCCTCGCGAAGCTGATCCTGGCGCTCAAATCCGAGCCGCTCGATCAGGGCAGCAAGCTGTTCGACCCCTCCAACCTCGAATTCACCTCGATCGACGTCGGCAACAGGACCGTCAATCTAATTCCCAACGAAGCACGAGCGCGATTCAACGTGCGCTTCAACGATCTGCACAACCAGGAATCGCTGAAAATCCTGCTGGAACAGCGCACGCTGAAAGCGGCCGACGGCAAGATCCGTTTTTCCTTCGAGTGGGAGCCGTCGAACGCCGATGTCTTCGTGGTCGAGCCCGGCCCCTTTACCGATCTTGTCGCGACCGCCATTGCGGAGGTCACGGGCCACAAGCCGGCCCTCTCGACCACCGGCGGCACCTCGGACGCGCGCTTCATCAAGAATTACTGCCCGGTTGTGGAATTCGGCCTGGTCGGCAAGACCATGCACGCCGTCGACGAGCGCGTGCCGGTCGCCGAGCTCGTGGCGCTGACGGGAATCTATCGCAAGATACTCGCGCGATACTTTTCCTGAGGGGCGCGCTGCTCCAGCAAGTGGACATCGCGAAGCAAGGCCGCCGCAAAGATCGCCATTGCTGCGAGGCCAAGCACGCTCCGCACCGCATGCAGATGCCCCCACGCGGCAAGCAGCGACTGACTGTCATGACCGGCTTGCTCGGCTGACGTCGAGAGCAAGACAGCGTTGATCGGCATGAGCCAGACAAGCGTGAACGGCCAGTTGGCGACTGCAACGACGGCGCCTGCCAGCCACAGCCAGTTGCGCGTCCTGAACGACAGAAAGGCGCCGAGCGCGCCGCAAAGCAGGGCGAGCCCGCCCTGGATTTTCATGGCGGTGGGATAGCCCAATGACCACTGCATCAGCGCAGCCGGCGCCTCGAGCACAAGGCGTGCGGGCTGCTCGACCAGACTGATATAGATGGCAATGGCCGCAAATGCGGTGGCGGCGACCAGAGCCAGCATTGCGATGGCGAGCCCGCGATGGGTTCCGTGCCGGGCAGATATGCTGCTATCCATGATAGCCTCCTCAGTCTGTCGAAGTGGAATCGAGTCGATTGCGGATATGGCGGAGAAGCGCGACGGCGGCGGCGATGTCCTTCGCTTTCAGCCCGTTCGACAATGCCGCCGCTTTCGGCGCCCAGCGCGCGCTCGCGCCGGTATAGGCCTTGCGCCCCCTATCGGTCAGCAAGGCGAGCTTCGCGCGCTGATGGTGGGGATTGGGCGCGAAGCGCAGGAAACCCTCAGCGGCGAGGTCATTGGCGATGCGCTGCACCGACTGCCGCGTGAGCCCCATATTGCGCGCGATCTGTGCGATCGTCAGCGGCGTAGCCGCCAGCGCTATCGCGCCCAGCACCTGCCAGCGGGCGCTGGTCAGCCCGAGATCGGCGACAAGATCATCGCCTGTGGCAATGAGTTCGCCATTGAGGCGGAACACCTCCAGCACCAGCTCGGTCGTCGCATCGGCCAAGGATGGCATTCTCGAGCCTCGTCGCATATGACAGCTTATTGCCATATTGACAGCTTGTTGTCAATTGACCGGCGGGGCTGTCCCTGCTGAGGCCGCTAGTAATCGACTTTGACGAGATACAGGCCCTCGGCCGGCGCCACCTGCCCGCAGGCGGCGCGGTCGCGCGCCTGCAGCGCCGCGTAAAGGTCGTCGGCGCTCCACTTGCCGTCTCCGACATTGACCAGCGAACCGACCATCGAGCGCACCTGATTGTGCAGGAAGGAGCGCGCCGAGGCGAGGATGCGGATCTCCTCGCCCGCGCGGATCACGTCGAGCTGATCGAGCGTCTTCTCCGCCGACTTCGCCTGGCATTCGGTCGAGCGGAACGTCGTGAAATCGTGCTTGCCGATGAGCCGCTGCGCCGCCGCGTGCATCGCCTTGTCGTCGAGCGGCCGCGCCCAGCGCCAGGCGCGCCCGCGGTCGAGCGCGAGATCGGGCCGCCGATTGACGATGCGATAGAGATAATGCCGCCGCGTGGCGGAAAAGCGTGCGTTGAAATCTTCCGGCACGATCCCGGCGGCGAGAATGGCGACGGGCCATGGCCGCAGATGCGCGTTCAGCGCGTCGCGCACCGTACCCGGATCGAAGTCCCTTGCGAGATCGACATGCGCCACCTGCCCGAGCGCATGCACGCCGGCGTCGGTGCGGCCGGCGCCCTGCACCGGCGCGCTCTCGCCCGTGAAATCCCGGATCGCGGTCTCCAGAATGCCCTGCACCGAAGGCCCGTCGGCCTGCAATTGCCAGCCCTGGAACGGCGCCCCGTCATATTCGATCGTCAGCTTGTAGCGCGGCACGCTTGATCCACCTCAAAAGGCTGGCCCCAGAAATACCTTAGACATTTCACATATTCCTCAGGGAGTGCCACGATGAAAAACGCCTTCAAGCGCCAGATCATCGAGCTCTTGGACGAGCATCGGATCATGAGCGTTGCGACCAACCGCCCGGACGGCTGGCCGCAGGCAACCATTGTCGGCTACGCCAATGACGGCCTGATCCTTTATTGCTTCGTCGCCCGCGACGGACAGAAATTCGCCAATCTGGCGCGCGACCCGCGCCTCTCCATCGCCATCGCCAAGGACGTGCCGCAGCCGCTGCAGATCAGGGGCCTGTCGATGGCGGCACGCGCGATCGTGGTAGAGGACCGCGGCGAGATCGATCATGCCTATGCGCTCCTGCTCAGGCGCTATCCCGAATACAAGGTGATGCCGCAACCCGACCCCGCCGCCGTGCCGGTCTTGCGCATCACGCCGGAGGTGGTGTCGATCCTCGATTATTCCAAAGGCTTCGGCCATACCGATCTCGTCACCGTCACCGACCAGGATCTCGCCGAATTCGTCGAAAGCCGCCGCCATCACTGGGCCGGCCATCCCGCCGAAAGCTTCCAGAACCGCATGGCCGGTCGGCGCTGAACATCAGCGCAGCACCGTTCCGCGCGGAACCGGCGTCCCGCGCAGAAACTCCTCCGCCTTCATCGGCTGCTTGCCGGCACGCTGCAATTCGAGGACGCGGACAGCACCCTCGCCGCAGGCAATCGTCAACTTGTCGTCCAGCGCCGTGCCCGGCGCGCCGCCGCCCTCGCCTTTTGTGGTACGCAGCACCTTCACCCGCACCGAACCATTCTCATCCGGCATCTCGAACCAGGCACCCGGAAACGGCGACAGGCCGCGGATGTGGTTGTGCACCTCACCCGCAGATTTGCTCCAGTCGATGCGTGTCTCGTTCTTGTCGATCTTGGCCGCATAGGTGACGCCGGCGTTCGGCTGTTTCACAAGCTGCAGCGCGCCGCGCTCCAGCGCGCCGATGGCGCGATGCATGAGATCGCCGCCGATCGCCGCAAGGCGATCATGCAGTTCGCCCGCCGTCATGTCGGGCCTGATCGCGACACGCTCCATCATCGCCATGTCGCCGGTGTCGAGGCCCTCGTCCATCTTCATGACGGTGACGCCGCTTTCGGCGTCGCCGGCCATCACTGCGCGGTTGATCGGGGCGGCACCGCGCCAGCGCGGCAGCAGCGAGGCATGCAGGTTGAAACAGCCGAGCGGCACTGCGTCGAGAATGCCCTTGGGCAAAATCAGGCCATAGGCGACGACCACCGCCGCGTCGGCCATATGTGCGCGGAACTCCGCCTGCGCGTCTTCCGTCTTCAATGTCTTCGGCGTCAGCACCGGCAAGCCAAGGCGTTTGGCCTCGCGCGCCACCGGCGTCTCCTGCAGCTCCATGCCGCGCCCGGCGGGTTTGGGCGCGCGCGTATAGACCGCCGCAATTTCGTGCCCCGCGCCGGCAAGTTCGATCAGCGTCGGCACCGCGAATTCCGGCGTGCCCATGAAAATGAGGCGCAGCGGCATTCTCTACTCCGCCGCGTGTTTGGCGATCTTCGTATACTTCTTGATCACGCGGTCGCGCTTCAGTTTCGATAGATGATCGATGAAGAGAACGCCGTTGAGGTGATCGATCTCGTGCTGGATGCAGGTCGCGAACAACCCGTCCGCCTCTTCCGCGTGCTCCTTGCCCGCAAGATCGAGATATTTCACCTTCACCTGCGCCGGCCGCTCGACCTCCTCGTAATATTCGGGAATCGACAGGCAGCCCTCCTCGTGCACGCCCTTCTCCTCCGACGACCAGACGATCTCCGGATTGATGAAGACGCGCGGCTGCTTCTCCTCGTCCTTCTTGGCGAGGTCCATGGTCACGACCCGCACCGGCTCGCCGATCTGGATCGCGGCCAGCCCGATGCCCGGCGCGTCATACATAGTCTCGAACATGTCCTCGACCAGCTTGCGGAGGCCGTCGTCGATCGTCTCCACCTTGCGGGAGACGAGACGCAGCGTTTTGTCGGGAATGACGAGAATGTCGCGGATGGCCATGCGCGCGATGTAAGGGCTCGGCCCGAGACGGTCAATTCGTTCACTTTATGTTCTATCCGCTTCCGAATCGTGCTAGGAAACCCGGATGGACATGTCCCCACTTCTTGCCCGGCTCAACGCGCTGGACCCCTTGCTTGTCGCCGGCCTCCTTGCGGCGGCCGCCGCCATTGTGCTGGGCGGCGTCATCGCCTTGATCGTCATGCTGGCGGTGCGGGCCCGCAGGCGGCGCGAGGAAGCCGCCGCCGCGGCCCAGGCCGCCGAGGAAGCCGCGGCCGCGCGTATGGCGGAACTGCAGCGCCTGCAGGCGGAGACCGCCGGCCAGGTCCGGGCCATGGGGCAGATGCTGCACGCGCAGCACGCGGAGTTGCAGCGCGCGGTGCATGCGCGGCTCGATTCGGTGACGCAGCGGCTCGACCAGTCGATGCATCACTCGACCAAGCAGACCACCGACAATCTGCAGAAGCTGAACGAGCGCCTCGCGGTGATCGACGCCGCGCAGCAGAACATCACCCAGCTCGCGACCCAGGTGACCTCGCTGCAGGCCGTGCTCACCAACAAGCAGCAGCGCGGCGCCTTCGGCCAGGGCCGCATGGAGATGATCATCCAGGACGGGCTCGCCAAAGGCACCTACGAGTTCCAGTTCACGCTGTCGAACCGCACGCGGCCCGACTGCGCGATCTTCTTTCCCGACCAGCGCCCGCTGATCATCGACGCCAAGTTTCCGCTGGAAGCCGTCACCGCGCTGCGCGATGCGAAGACCGACGAAGAGCGCAACGCCGCCGGCAAATTGCTGCGCCAGTCCGTCAGCCGGCATATCGCCGACATCGCGGGCAAGTATCTGCTGCCCGGCGAGACGCAGGACCTCGCATTGATGTTCGTGCCGTCGGAATCGATTTATGCCGAATTGCACGATCAGTTCGACGACCTGATCCAGAAAGCGTTCCGCTCGCAGGTGGTCATCGTCTCGCCCTCGCTGCTCATGCTCGCGATCCAGGTGATCCAGCAGATCCATCGCGACGCCCGCATGCGCGAAGCCGCCGACAAGATCCACGCCGAGGTCGGCAACCTGATGGACGATCTGCGCCGCCTGCGCGAACGGGTGATGAAGCTCGACAACCATTTCGGGCAGGCGAGCGAGGATATCCGGCAAATTCTCATTTCCGCCGAGAAGGTGGAGAAGCGCGGCGCCCGCATCCGCGAGGTGGAGTTCGAGGGCGAGCTCGACGACGGCAATGTGGTGATCCCGGCGCCGATCCCGGCCCGCAGGCTGGAGGCGGGGGAGTGACTATTCTGCTTTCGTTGTCTAGCGTCATGGCCGGGCTCGTCACCGCAGGTCGGGTTTACCCGACCTGCGCAATTCAATGGTTTGCAACTCGCGCGAGCCCAAGTTGCAATGCCATCCACGTTTTGGCCTGAATAAAGACGTGGATGCCCGGCACAAGACCGGGCATGACGCAGCCGTCGGTGACCGCCCAAGACCCATGACCCCAGTCGAAACGCCGGCTCCCCCCAAGTCCACCTTCCTCGACGCGCTGACGGTCTATCTCAAGCCGCGCGTGCTCATCGTCATGCTGCTCGGCTTTTCCTCCGGGCTGCCGCTGGCGCTGTCCGGCGCGACGCTCGCCGTCTGGATGACCGAAAGCGGCGTCAATATCCGCACCATCGGCCTCTATGCGCTGGTCGGCCTGCCCTACACCATCAAGTTCCTCTGGGCGCCTTTGGTCGACGCGCTCGAGGTTCCCATCCTCTCACGCGCGCTCGGGCGGCGGCGCGGATGGCTGGTCTTCACCCAGCTTCTGCTCATCGCCGCGATCCTGTTTCTCGGATTCCAGAATCCGACACTCGCGCTGTGGCCGGTGGCGCTCGGGGCCGTCATGGTCGCCGCCGCCTCCGCCACCCAGGACATCGTCATCGATGCCTTCCGCGTCGAGAGCCTGGACACCAGCGAACAGGCCGCCGGCATGGCCGGCTATGTCGCCGCCTATCGCGTCGGCATGCTCGCCTCCGGCGCCGGCGTGATCGCGCTGACCGCCTGGTTCGGGCATCTCGGCATTCCTCTGCAGACGACCTGGACGCTCGGCTTCATCGCCGCCGCCGCGCTGATGGGTATCGGCCTGATCGCCTCGCTGTTCGCGACCGAGCCCGCCGCGCCGGAAAACCTGGAGAAAGGCCGCGATCCGCTCACGCGCGTCGCGCTCACCGCCTTCGGCGCCTTCCGGGAATTCCTCACCCGCGACGCCGCCATCGTCATTCTCCTCTTCGTCGTCCTGTACAAATTCTGCGACGCCTTTGCCGGCGTGCTCACCGCGCCGTTCGTTATCGATATCGGCTTCGACAAGGCGGTCTATGCGGCCATTGTGAAGGGCGTCGGCTTCGCCGCGGCCCTGATCGGCGGCTTTGCCGGCGGCATGCTGGCGCGCGCGCTGCCGCTGTCTACCTCGCTGTGGATCGGCGGCATCCTGCAGATGATCTCGAACCTCGCCTTTTCCTGGCTCGCCCTGATCGGCACCAGCGTGCCGGCGCTGACCGCAACCATCGTGTTCGAGAATTTCACCGGCTCGATCGGCACGGTCATCTTCGTCGCCTATCTGTCCGCGCTCTGCGGCGTGCGGCTGCACACCGCAACCCAATTCGCACTGCTCACCGCGCTCGCCGCGGTCGGCCGCACCACGCTTGCCTCCGGCGGCGGCTTCGTCGCGGCGGAGACGGGATGGGCGATCTTCTTCGCGATCACCTCACTGGCCGCGATTCCTGGATTGCTGCTGCTGGCCTATTTGCAGGCGCGCGGGCATTTCAGGGACCTGGATAGGGCTGCGCATTAATCGGCTGGCATGCTAGCCTTGTGCACGCTTCCCAGCGACGGCGCCATTGCGAATGAAACTATTGTTGGTCTTCCCGCTCTTCTTGTGGCCCGTGACCGCGGTTGCGCAGACCGTGACCGCGGCCGATCTCGAAGGCGCCGTCGTCGAGGCCCGCGTGACCATGGATCAACAAATCCAGCGCGATGGCCGCCAATTCGGCGTGCAGCTCGTCCAGCAGATCAGAATCGCATTCCTCCCGGAAAACCAGATTGATTGGTCCGTTGCGCCAATCTCTCATACACCGCGGGGCGCAAAACCGGGGCCGGTCCGCAAAGGCACGACGACATTGGGGAAGCCTCGCGACACAAAATTTCTGGGGGGCGGGCAAGCTATCTGGATCTTCGAGGACAATACATTGACCCAACTGCGGACTTACGCAGGCGCGGGCGGCTACAAACAAGTCATCACATTCTCCCGCCAGGACCAGTCCATCGCCTGCAGCATCCGCGCGACGTTCGTGCGCGAAGAAGGCGTCGGACGGGTCGCGCTGCGATCTTCCATCGACGATGTGCCGGTCAATGTCATCAGCGCCAAGCAGGTCGGAGCCAGCTGTCGTGTGGCGCTGAAAAAGTCTTGACGGGATCGGATCTTCGCCGATTGCACAGCGGGGGCTGCTTCGTATGATGTCACAATGGATCGAGGCCGTTGGGGCCGCGCTGGACGTGGTCGGCGTCGCGCTGATCGCAATCGGCCTTCTGATCTCGGCAGGCCGCTATCTGACAGCCTGGTTCGGCGATCCGGAGATCGACGCCTTCCGTCGGCTCCGGCAGGACATCGGGCGCGCCATCCTGCTCGGCCTCGAAGTTCTGGTCGCTGCCGACATCATCCGCACCGTTGCGGTAACGCCGACCGTCGAAAGCGTACTCATTCTCGCCGGCATTGTGGCCATCCGCACGGTGCTCAGTCTCAGCCTGCAGGTCGAGGTCGAGGGGCGCTTCCCCTGGCAAGCCGATCGCGCGAAAACCTGAAGCTCAGATCACCGTCCGCTGCCTGATCGCCGCCGACAAGGTGCCCTCATCGAGATAATCGAGCTCGCCGCCGACCGGCACGCCATGCGCCAGCCGCGTCACCTTCACATTGGCGTTGTGCAGCAGGTCGGTGATGTAATGCGCCGTGGTCTGGCCGTCGACCGTGGCGTTGAGCGCGAGGATCACCTCCGTCACCACAGGCTCATGGGCGCGCGACACCAGCGCGTCGATGGTCAGGTCCTGCGGACCGACGCCGTCGAGCGGAGAAAGCGTCCCGCCGAGCACGTGATAGCGTGCATTCACCGCGCCGGCGCGCTCCAGCGCCCAGAGATCGGCGACATCCGCGACCACGACGACCACCGAGGGGTCGCGTCTGACGTCGGTGCAGACCGTGCAGGGATCCTGGGTGTCGATATTGCCGCAGGTCCTGCACACCACGATGCGCTCGCGCGCCGTCTCCAGCGCGTCGGTGAGCGGCGCCATCAATTGCTCGCGCTTCTTGATCAGATGCAAGGCCGCGCGCCGCGCCGAGCGCGGGCCGAGGCCGGGCAGCCGCGCCAGAAGCTGGATCAGGCGCTCGATTTCGGGTCCGGCGACGGCTTTGGGCATGACGGAACATCTCGTGGGAAGCGCATATTGCGAGGTCGCGGGCTGAAATCAATGGGCGCAGCAGCTTGCGGGGAACAAGTCCGGCAAGCGCGGTGTTTGCGACTATGACCCTGGCCGGCAAACGGTCAGGCTGCACAGGAGGACGTCGCCATGAAAATCGCTGTTCTGGTCGCCTTCATGCTCGCATTCGCCGCCGCACCTGCCGCCGCCCGTCAATGTCCGCAGGACATGGCGAAGATCGACGCCGCCCTGAAGACGGCGCAGCTGTCGCCCGCGGACAAGACGCAGGTCGAGCAATTGCGCAAGGAAGGCGAGCAGCTTCACAATGCCGGCAACCATCCGGCGTCCGAAGCCGCTCTGGCGAAAGCCAAGGAGATCCTGAAGATCCAGTGACACGTCTGCGCCCCGCTGCCGGTCGCGGCGGGCGCGGCGCCGTCAGCGGTAATGATCGAGCTCGCGTACCGCCACGCGCACTTCGCGCGCGAGGTGAACCAGCGATAGGGTGAACATCGCCAGCGACACGATGAAGAGGAACGCCACGCCGGGCTCGTGCCGCACGTTGAACAGGGCGCTGATGAAGGCCAGCATCACCAGGATGCTGACCGCGATCGCGCTCGCCACCGCCCAGAAGATGGCGTTGTTGAGGAGCATCGCCCGCAGCTTCAGCATCGGAATATCCGACTTCAGGCCGGTATGAGCCGCATTGTCGTCCAGCTCGCTGAGCAGGATGGTACGGTCCACCACGCGGTTCATGCGCGTGATCAGCACCGCGACGAAAGCGGCGACGGCGCCGAGCAGAAAAGCCGGCGCGGTGGCGTGAATGATGACCTGGGAGACCTGAGTGACGGGCAGCATATCGGGAGACATGGGAACAGCGGGGACGCGGACGCCTTCATGGACGGGACGCCGTTGCATCGGCGTTAATCGCGGCGAAATCAAGAGGGTGGATCCGGGACGTGGAACTCGGGCGCGGGCCGGCTATATTTGCAGGGGGCGTCACACCGCAGGGCCCGCATGAGCCACCCGCTATCAAGCCTCGCCACCCGCCTGAACTATGGCGTGCGCCAGCTGCCGCGCATCGCCTGGTATGTGGGTCACGGCTATGCCATGCAGCAGCTCGCCAGGGAGGCGCGGCGCCGCGCCGGGGAGACGCCTCCGGCTCCGGGCAAACAGCCTTCTCTCAGCCAGCGGCAACTCTATGCCGACATGGCCGAGCTTTTCGCCCGCGACCTCGCCAATGTGGAAGCCGGCCTCTATCCCCTGCCCGCCGATCACGACGGCGCGCTGCCGACCCTCATCCATCGCTCGCGGCTTTTCTTCTCCGACCTGCCCGACATCCATCGCCGCCGCCAGAGCGGCGCGCATGACGAAGTGCTGACCGAAGAGACGCGCGGCAAGCGGCCCGATTATTATCTGCAGAATTTCCACTTCCAGTCCGGCGGCTGGCTCACCGACGACTCCGCCGCGCGCTACGACACGCAAGTCGAAGTCCTGTTCAAGGGCACTGCCAATGCGATGCGCCGCCAGGCTCTGCCCGAGCTGCACGAGATTTTTGCCGGAAAGGATCAACGCAAGCTCAGCCTTGTTGACATCGGCTGCGGCACCGGACGTTTTCTCGATTTCGTCAAGCAGGCCTGGCCGCGCCTGCCCGTGCTCGGGCTTGATCTGTCGGAAGCCTATCTGCGCCACGCGCGCAAGCACCTGAAACGCTGGTCATGGGTGCGCTTTGCAGTGGGCAAGGCGGAGGCAATTCCGGTCCCCGATGCCAGTCAGGATGCCGTCACGAACATTTTCACGATGCACGAATTGCCGCCCGAGGTGAGGCGTCATGTGTTCGCCGAATGCGCGCGCGTGCTCAAGCCGGCCGGCCGGCTGGTCATCGTCGATTCGCTGCAACGCGGCGACGCGCCGGACTACGACGCCATTCTCCAGCGCTTCCCGATGAACTATCACGAGCCCTATTACGCGAGCTATCTCGATGAGGATTTCGCCGCGATCGCGCGCGAGGCGGGCCTCGCGCATGTGCGCGATGTTAACGCCTTCGTGTCCAAGGTGATGGTGTTCGACAAGCCGGCCTGAGGGAAAATCAATCCACCCCCACCATCACGTCGCTGGCCTTGATCACCGCGTAGGCGGTCTGCCCCGGCTCCAGCGCAAGGTCGTCGACCGCATCGTTGGTGATCGACGCTGTCACCAATTGTCCGCCGATATCGAGCGTGACGTGCGATGTGGTGGCGCCCTTGCGGATGTCCACGATCTTGCCCTTGAGTTTGTTACGCGCGCTGAGTTTCATTTCACACCCCCTGCGCCGTCGCATTCGGGAAGAAGAGCTGCTGCCCGTTGATCTTGTAATCGGCGATCGCCTTCTGGCCTTCCGGCGAGACGAGCCAGTCGATGAAGGCCTGGCCCTCGGCCTTTTTTACGCTCGGATGCTTGTCGGGATTCACCAGAATGACGCCGTACTGGTTGAACAGCTTGACGTCGCCCTCGACGACGATGTCGAGGTCGCCGCGGTTCTTGAAGGAAAGCCAGGTGCCGCGGTCGGCGAGCACATAGGCATTCGAGGCCGACGCGGTGTTGAGCGCAGCGCCCATGCCCTGCCCGATTTCCTTGTACCAGGGGCCTTTGTCCTTCGCGATGTCGATGCCGGCCACTTTCCAGAGATTGAGCTCGGCCGAATGCGTGCCCGATTTGTCGCCGCGCGAGATGAAGGCGGCGCCCTTCTCCTTGATCTTCTTCAGCGCGGCGACGATGTCCTTGGAGCCCTTGATGCCGGCGGGATCGCTTTTCGGCCCGATCAGGATGAAGTCGTTATACATGACCGGAAAGCGCTTCACCCCGTAGCCGTCGGCGACGAATTTCTCCTCCTGCGACCGTGCATGCACGAACACAACATCGGAATCGCCGCGCCGGCCGGTGTCGAGCGCCTGCCCGGTGCCCTGCGACACCACTTTCACGTCGATGCCGGTCTTCTGCTTGAACAGCGGCAGAATGTGGTTGAACAGGCCGGAATCGGTCGTCGAAGTCGTGGACGACACCACAATGGATTTGTTCTGCGCCAGGGCGGGCATATGCGCCGCGATCAGAGCGGCGGCCGCGAGTGCGGTGAACAGACGTCGTGTCGTCATTTTCGAGTCTCCATTGAAGGCGTCAGACAAGAAGCTCGCCGGCAACGAAGCGGCGGGCCTCTTCGGTTTTCGGCTGCGTGAAGAAGGTTCGCGCCTCGGCCGTCTCGATGACGCGCCCGCGATGCATCAGTACAATCTCGCCGGCGAGCCTGCGCGCTTCGCCGAGATCGTGCGTCGACATCACCACCTTGATGCCGCGCGCGGCGATGTCGCAGATGATGTCTTCCATCGCCTTCGTCGCCGCGGGATCGAGGCTTGCGGTCGGCTCGTCGAGGAAGAGAATGTCGGGGTCTTTCGCCAGCGCGCGCGCCAGCGCCAGCCGCTGCTGCTCGCCGCCCGACATCTTCCGCGCCGGACGATCGCCGCGCCCGGAAAGTTCGACCAGCGCCAGCAATGCATCGGCGCGTGCCGCGCGTTCGCGCCGCTTCACGCCGGCGGCGGCGAGCGCATAGCGGACATTGCCGGCGGCGCTGCGGCGGAGCATGACCGGACGCTGGAAGACGATGGCGCGCCGCTCCGGCGGCACGTCGGTGCGGCCACCCCAGGTGATGCGGCCGCGGCTTGGCCGGATCAGGCCCATGGCGGCGCGGATGAGTGTGGTCTTGCCCGAACCGTTCGGCCCGACGAGGATGGTGGGTGCTCCGGCGGAGATCATCAGAGAAACGTCGCGAAGAAGATGATGCTCGCCCGCGAGGATGGAGACTTCTTCGAGCATTAACGGCAGGTCGGAGGACGGCGCGCGCATGCTCATCCCGCGTAGCGTTCGGAGGCGCGGCGCGCGCCCCAGGCCAAAGCGTTCACCACAATCACCAGCGAAATCAGGATGATGCCGAGCCCGATGGCGAGCGGCAGGTCGCCCTTGGAGGTCTCCAGCGCGATCGCGGTCGTCATTGTGCGGGTGAAGCCGTCGATATTGCCGCCGACGATGATCACGGCCCCTACTTCCGCCGCCGCGCGGCCGAATCCCGCAAGCAATGCAGTGACTAAGCTGAAACGCGCGTCCACGATCAGCGTCAGGATGCGAGGCAGCGGACCGACATTCAGCGCCGCCAGCTCGTCGCGATACTCGGCCCAGAGATCCTCAATCGTCTGCCGCGCCAGCGCCGCGATGATCGGCAGAACCAGGATGGTCTGCGCCACGATCATCGCCTGCGGGGTGAACAGGATGCCCCACGACCCCAGCGGGCCGGACCGCGACAGCAGCAGATAGACCAGGAGCCCGACCACGACCGGCGGCAAGCCCATGAGTGCATTGAGCAAAACGATCGCGACATTGCGGCCCGGAAAGCGCGTGAGGGCGATCAGCGCGCCGAGCGGAATGCCGACCAGTGCGGCGAAGGCGACCGCCGACAGGCTGACCACCAGCGACAGCCGCACGATGGCCATCAGCGCGGGGTCGGCCCGCAGGACAAGGTCGAGCGCGGAGGCGTCGGTCGGCATGGTGTTTCCTGCCGATTTCTGTTGCATCCAATACACAAATGGTCAATTTTTGTATTATATTCATATTGGTTCATGAATATGCATGCCTGAACTGCTGACCACCGATGAAGCTGCGGCCTATCTGCGGCTGAGCGAGCGCAAGCTGTACGAACTTGTGGCAGAGGGGGCCGTCCCCTGCAGCAAGGTGACTGGCCGCTGGCTGTTTCCGAAAACCGCGCTGGACCGCTGGGTCGCCACCGGGCTGGCCGTGCCGCAACTCGCCCGCGAGGAGCCGCCGCCCATCGTCGGCGGCAGCCACGATCCGCTTCTGGAATGGGCCCTGCGCGATTCCGGTTCGGGGCTGGCGAGCCTCGCCGAAGGCAGCGAATCCGGCTTGCGGCGGCTCGCGCGCGGCGAAGTCGTCATCGCCGCCATCCACCTGCACCGGTTCGATGGGGACGACGTCACCTCCAATATCGCTGCGGTCGCCGCCGCGCCCGGTCTGCACGACGCGGTACTGATCGCCTTCGCACGGCGGGAACAGGGGCTACTGGTTGCGCCCGGCAACCCGCTGAAACTCTCGGACATGCGCTCGGTCGCCGCCAGAAAGGCCCGCATGGCGCAGCGTCCGACGGGCGCCGGCGCGCAATTGCTGCTGCTGTCGCTCTTGTCCGCCAGCGGACTGGGGCCGGACGCGCTGGCGCTCGTCAAGGAAACCTGCCCGACTGGCAACGACGTGGCGCAGGCTGTCCGTTCCGGCCGCGCCGATTGCGGCATCGCCACGCGCGCGGTGGCGGCAGCGTCCGGCACCGGCTTCGTGCCGCTGCTCTGGGAGCATTTCGACCTGGTGCTGCGCCAGCGCGACTATTTCCGGCCACAGCCGCAGACGCTGTTCGCCTTCCTGCGCTCCGCCGCCTTTTCCGAGCGGGCGCGGGAACTCGGCGGCTACGACATCGCGGAGGCCGGCCAGGTGCGGCTGGTCAACTGAGCTGCGGAAGAGCCGCGTTTTCCGGTCCTCCCCAGCGCTTCCGCTGCGCTCCTCGGCGGAAACCTTGGCTTGTCAGGCGACTTTCCACCGTTATATTGCGCGCCTCCGCGAAGGCTCGCGGTCCGGAGAGGTGGCCGAGTGGCTGAAGGCGCACGCTTGGAAAGCGTGTATACGGGCAACCGTATCGAGGGTTCGAATCCCTCTCTCTCCGCCACCACTTTCATTAACACCACCTCCCGATCGCTTAGCTACGTCCCGGAAAGGCCGAAAATAGTGTCCTTCGTGGGTGCAAGAGCGGCCCGGTTCCGTTCTCTGCGTAGCCATTTCGTGGCCCTTCAAGTTCAGGAATAAATTCACTGAGTTGGCGCGACGTAGTTGGTAACCCCGTCGGTGAGCGAACGCTTCCGAATGCGCGGCGAAGATTGGACCTCAGTATCGTTTCGTGCGCCACGCTCAAGAGCGACCGCCTTCTCCGCGGAGATCCACATTAATTGCAATGGATCTTATAGCGGCCTCACTACTCAGCAGTGGCCGGGCCCTCCGAAATTCCTCTCCTCTGGGCTCGCCGGAAAAAGTACTGAGGTTCGATCATCACTAATCAATAACTCAACAGCGGACGCAGAGCCCAAGGTTTGAATCTTTGTCGGCAGGCATCTGCCGCTCAGACCGCACTTGATTGGCGAATGCTGGCTTCGAGACCGGTCACTGTCGCCACGCTCAAGATCGCAACTCTGCCACGAGGCCGCTTATGACCAGGCGGCCTTTTCTGACCTCCCGATACGCCTTCAAGATCCCGGGGGTTGGTCATGGAAATTCCGCCGGTGGTGGCGCGACTTACTTCAGCGCCTGATCTTACATCGCCCGTGTGCATCACATAGAAATGTTCGCCTCCTTAACCACCGGACCCCACTTTTGTAGCTCGGAGGTTATGAAAGTCTTCAGATCAGCCGGCGTGCCGCCGACGGCCTGCATACTCAGATTGGCGAGCACTTCCTTCCCCTTCGGGCCCTTCAGGAAGGCATTGGTTGCAGCGTTGAGCTTGTCGATAATTTGGTTCGGCGTGCCGGTCGGAGCCGCCAGGGCATACCAGGCGCTGGCCTCGAAACCCTTGAATCCGGAGTCCTGCACGGTCTTAACGTCCGGCAAATCGCTTGAGCGTTCGGCGGTGGTGACGGCCAGCGGGCGAATCTTGCCCTCGCGCGCCAAGGGTACATACGAGGGCATGAAATCCGCCGCGAGGTCGACCTGCTCGGCGAGCAAATCGTTGACCACCAACGCAGTGCCGCGATACGGCACACTCGTCATGCTGATCCCGAGTTCCTTCTGGAGGAGCAGCGCAGTGATGTGGCCAAGAGTTCCGTTGCCGGGAACGCCGATATTGAGCTTGCCGGGATTGGCCTTGGCGTAGGCCTTAAGTTCGGCGATGTCTTTTACGGGTAACGACGACTTCGCCACGACGATCAGAGGCGACTTTGCGATCAGCACGATCGGCGTGAATGCCTTCTCGGGGTCAAACGGCAGGTTTTTGTAAATGAGCTTGTTATTCGCGAGGGGCCCGGGCGTACCGAACAATATCGTGTAGCCGTCGGGCGCCGCCTTGGCGACGGCACCGGCGCCGACATTGCCGCCTGCTCCCGCTCGATTCTCGACGACGAATTGCTGGCCCAGCCTCTCGCTGAGATCCTGCGCGAGCGCCCGCGCCAGCAGGTCGGTTCCCCCGCCAGCGGCAAACGGCAGGACGACGGTGACAGGCCGCGACGGCCAAGCGTCCGCCCAGACGACTGACGGCGGAGCCCAGAGAGCGGCCACGGCGACGGCAAGCGCGATTCGTCGACTAATGCGAACTTTCATGAATTCCTCCCGGACGCGTGGCCTCGCCGCGCTGATTATTTGGCGGAACCTAGCTCACCCGATTGCCAGGGCTGCGCCTTTGTGGCGGCGTTTCGCCAGACGAAATGAAAGTTCTATTCGCCAGCAGGCCATGGCTTTGGACGCCATGCGCGACGGTTTTTTTAATACCCGCTAGTCCTGGCAGCCGAGGATCGCCTTCACCTCGAGATATTCTTCAAACCCGAAAATCCCAAACTCGCGCCCATTGCCGGATTGCTTGTAGCCGCCGAAGGGCAAGCTGCGATCGAAGGGAGCGCCGTTGAGATAGACGCGACCTGCCCGGATGCGATTAGCGACGCTGCGAGCGCGGTTCACATCCTTGGACTGCACGAAGCCAGCCAACCCAAACGGTGTGTTATTGGCGATGTCGATCGCCTCGTCCTCGGTGTCATAGCTCATGATCGAAAGTACCGGGCCGAAGATCTCCTCGCGCGCAATTCTCATCTCCGGCGTCACATCACCAAAGACGGTTGGGCGGACATAATATCCGCGGTTGAGGTCCGCCGGCCGGCCGGTTCCCCCCGCCACCAGCGTCGCGCCGTTATCGATGCCCGACTGAATGAGGTTCTGCACCTTCTCGTACTGCTCCTTGCTCACCAGCGGTCCCATCGTGGTCGTTGGGTCGAGCGGATCTCCCACACGGACGGTCTCGACCGCCTCACGTGCAGCGGCGAACGCGGCATCCCGCTGCGCACGAGGGATCAACATGCGGGTGGGAGACTGGCAGTTCTGGCCGGCATTGGTGTAACAGGCATGAACGCCCGCGATCACAGCAGCTTTCAGATCGGCGTCCGGAAGGATGATGTTGGCGGACTTGCCGCCCAACTCCTGCGCGACACGCTTGACTGTATCTGCCGCGAGCTTGGCCACCCTGACGCCCGCTGTTGTCGAGCCGGTGAAAGAGACCATGTCAATGTCAGGATGCTTGGCGATTGCCTCGCCAACTGTCGGCCCGTCGCCATTTACAAGATTGAAGATACCTGCCGGAAGGCCGGCCTCATGAACGATCTCGGCAAAAAGCATCGCGCTGAGCGGTGCGATCTCGCTGGGTTTTAGAACAACAGTGCACCCGGTTGCGAGCGCCGGTGCAACCTTGGAGGCGACCTGATTCAATGGCCAGTTCCAGGGTGTGATCAGACCGCACACACCGATCGGTTCATGACGTATGATCCCAGGCCCCATCCGCTCCTCGAACGGATACTGTGCAAGCACGCGCGCGGCTTCTTCAAAATGAAAGAGCGCGACGGTCGCCTGACGCTCGGTTGCGAAGGTGATCGGCGCGCCCATTTCGAGGCTCATCATCCGCGCCAGTTCGGGCAGGTGCGCTCTGAAGCCCGCGATGATCTTGTGAAGCCACGAGAGACGCTCTTCGACGCTCGTTTCCCCGTATATTGCGAACGCGCGGCGAGCGGCGCCGGCGGCTCGATCCACGTCCTGCCGGGAGCCCAGGCTGATATGCGCGAAGGTCTCTTCCGTCGCTGGATTGACAATCCCCAGGGTTGACTGCGCGGCTGGGTCGATCCAGGCGCCGTCAATATAGAATTTCAGCGTGTCCATCCCGCAGTACCCTTCCAGTCAACTTAAAGATGCCTGCCCTCGTCCACCGGCACGACAATACCCGTCGAGCTTGTCAGATTGACGATGCAGGCCACCACCGCCCTTGCGACATCGTCAGGGGTCGTGATGTGAGCAAGCGGCAGTTTTTCGGCGACTTTCTGCAACTGTTCGCGGGTCCGGCCGGGGACGAAATCCGTATCCACTCCGGCCGGTGAGACGGAGAACACGCGGATTTGCGGCGCAAGCACTTTCGCGAGTGCGATCGTGAGCGCGTCGACGCCCGCCTTTGCGGCCACATAGGCCAGGCTGCTGCCGAGGCCGGTGCGCGCGGCGATGGACGAAATATTCACTATCGATGCGCTGCTGCCGCGTTCCAGCAACGGGCGGAAGGCGCGAACCATCGCGAACGGCCCTCGCAGATTGACCGCAACGGTCCGGTCGAAAATATCGTCCGTCAAGCCTTGGAGGTCATTGGCAGGTACAGGTGTGGTCGCGCCTCCGCAATTGACCAGCGCATCCAGCCGCTCGTACGTCCTCTCCACCACCGCCGCAGCTTCGGAAATGGAAGTAGGATCGTCGATCGCAATGCGCATGGCGACATGCCCGCTGCCTTGCAGCCCGCCAAGCACTTTCTCCGCCAGCTCGCGGCGGCTGTTGTAGCCAACCACCACAACAGACCCCAATGCGGCAAGACGCGCCGCGGTTGCCTTGCCAATACCGCCGCTCGCGCCTGTCACGAGCGCGATCTTGGGTGTCGACAACGCAGGAACTTCGATGCCCGTCATCTATGTCCTTTCAATCCTCGAAAGCTCGCCGGCAAATATTGTACCTCTGCCGCTTACCTGCCTGATGTCGTCTTCATGCGCTGTCACTCCCCCTACGTTCGGAGAGACAGCATTTCGCGGGCTTGACACGCAGTGGCAATCTGCCCGCCGAGCTTTTCGACAATGTCACGCGCCTTTTCGACCATCACCGCGTTGGATGACGCGAGAACGCCCTTCTCCAAATAGACCGCGTCCTCCAATCCAATGCGGACATGACCGCCGGCGAGATAGGACTGCGCCACCATGGGAAAGGCCATTCGGCCAATTCCGAAAGCGGTCCATGTGGCACCCGGCGGCAACAGATTGCGCGCATAAAGCACCGTTTCCGACGACGGCTGAAAGCCATATTTCACGCCCATGACGATTGAACTCAAAATCGGACCTTTGAGGGTTCCGTCACCAACGAGATCGCGACACAAGGCGATATCGCCCGAATCAAATAATTCAATCTCGGGCCGTACGCGTGCTTGGTAGATCACCGCGGCCATACGGCGAATGCTGCTCGGCGTGTTGATGACGACCTCCTTTCCGGAGTTCATCGTATTCAGGTCAAGCGTGCAGATGTCCGGTTTGAGGAGTGCAATATGCGCGACCCGGTTTTCGGGCCGGGTTAGTGTGGTGCCGGGGCCCGCGATCTTCGGATCGTCCGGATCCGGTGAGAAACGGCCGCCCGGTCCGGTCGTGATATTAAGGATGACCTCTCTGTTCCTCGCGCGGATGCGTTCGACAACATCGCGGTAATATTCAAATTCCATGGACGGACGGCCGGTTTTCGGCTCGCGCACGTGAATATGCACGGCGGCGGCACCGGCTTCGGCCGCGCCAAGGCACGCGTCGGCTATGTCTTCAGGCGTGATCGGCAGATGCGGCGTCATCTCGGGGGTGGTCTGGTTGCCAGTGACGGCGCACGTGATGATGACACGCGATTGCATCGACTGGCGTCCCTTGAGAAATTGCCACTGCCGCCCTGGGCGGATTCACCGTCCGGTGTCTTAGGATGGGAATTGCAACGATAGCCCGCGGAATATGTCTGCATTCCGCGCAGCGGAATGCACCTTGTTCAATAAGGATTCCTGTCCGGCGCGCCGCCTTGCTTAAGCAAAACAAGGCTGGTCTGGATATTCTTCGCCATTTCCTTCAAGGGAGGCACGTACCGCGCGATGGCCTCTGCCTTGGGGACCGCCGAGGTGAAGAAAGTTACGCCAACGGTGGCGAGAACCTTTCGTCCGAGCACTACCGGAACCGCGAGCGTCGAAGATGACTTGGGCTCGACCATTGCCGAACGTTCGGCAAAACCGGCTCGCCTGATCATGGCCAACTGCATCAGCGCGGCATCGCGATCGCGCGCCGCCGCGTCTTCCGGGTCCTTTGATGTTGCAAGCATATCGAGCAACAGGTTGCGCTCGCCGGGTGGACAAAAAGCGATGTAAGCCCGGCCCAGCGCGCGTGACAGCAATTGCAGCCGCATGTTGATAGTGGCGTGGAACGGCGAGATCGGGCTATCGGGGATCGTGCTGAAGCGCACGGCAACTGCGTCGCGGTCCAGCACCGCAACGGCGACAGGCCATTGAAGCTTGCGTGTAAATGCGATGGCCCAGGGACGGGCTGCCTCGACCACAAGGGGATCACCATGAAATCCCGCGCTCAGCGAGCGAACAAGTGAGGTCACTTGATAGCCACCCTGGCGACGATCATTGACCACATACCCGAGCGCGATGAGTGTATCCAACAAGCGCACAATCGTCGGTTTGGGCAATCCGGTTGCTTGGTGCAGATGACTGATTGACGTCACCCGCTGCCGATTGAGCTCGTGCAGCAGACTGAGCGCCCGACGGACGGATTCGACAAGAACATCAGCCATGGACACGATGCGGCGCTTTGCCATTCCATCTAGCGGAATGCCGGAAGGAGATAGTGGAGTTTGTGTCCTCCGTTTGCAACCTGCAACGGCGGCCGACAGGCCTGAACAGGGATGCAATACCGTGACAATGCTACCGCGCCCCTCGCCGTTCGACTTCCGCCGACGATTGTCTGCCGGCGAGCGGCTGGTCGGCACCTTCGTCAAGACGCCAACGACGCATGCCATCGAAATTCTCGGCGATCTTGGTTTTGATTTCGTCGTCATCGATGAGGAGCACGCACCCTTCAATCGCGAGTCCACCGATATCGCCCTGTTGGCCGCACGGGCTAGCGGCACGGCGGGGATCGTTCGCGTCCCCGATGCAAGCCCCGCCGGTATCCTGTCGACGCTCGACTGCGGGGCCACTGGTGTCCTTGTCCCCCATGTCGCCACTGTCGAAACAGCCCGCGGTGTCGCTGCGGCCAGCCGCTATCGTCGCGGCAAACGCGGCTATTCCGGGTCAACGCGTGCCGGACGCTACGGCGCAACAACGGTCTGGGACACCGTCGACACCGCCGACGCACAGACCGCCGTCATTGCAATGATAGAGGATCCAGAAGCCGTCGAGAATATCGACGCCATCGTGAAGGTCGACGGCATCGATGGCTTCTTCATCGGACGCGGCGATCTCACCGTTGCGTTTGGCGCACCGTCCAATGCCGCTCCGGTCATCCAGACTGCCGTCGAGCGCATCATGAACGCCGCGCGCACGGTTGGAAAGCCGGTCTGCGTGATGGTCAATTCCGCGGAAGAAGCCGAAAGCTTCCATCGTCTGGGCGCGAGCGCCTTCATCGTTTCGTCGGACCAGGGATTCATGCGCCGCGCTGCCGCGCAAGCACTAAAGGATTTTGCCACACCGGCAGCCTCAGGCCAGTCGTGAGAAGCCTGCAAGACATAGGAAGGACAACATGTATCATAAATCCGATCCGCGCTCCACGCTGGTCAGCCCGCCAGCGACCAAGGCATCTCAGCCAGCCGAGTTTGCCGGCGCGGAATATGTCAAGTTCTACGAAATCGCGCCACAGGAAGACGACGGCAATAGCCGCACCTGGTACGCGCGCGGACAGAACTATGTGATCGCCTACAGCGAGACAAAACCCGGCGCATGCTTCAAACGCGAGGGGCAGCCGGACGAGTATGTTGTCCTGCTCCCGGACGCGGCGACGGCGGCAGAGATATCAGCCGGCACAGGCAGCCGCGGTGTCGCGGGTTATTCGATCGCGTTTGTCCCGCCGGGCGACAGCACCGTTGTCATTCCAAACGGCGGGCGCGTCATTCGCATGTTCACGACGAAATCGGCCGACTTGGCGGCGAAATGCGTAAATGCGGCGTCTTTTACCAAGCCGCACCCCAACATCCCTCCGTTTGAGCCTTGGCCGGCGCCCCACGCCCCTGACCGCCTCCACGCCTACAGCCTGGACGTCAAATCCGAGGAAGGGCGGTTCGGCCGGATCTTCCGCTGCTCCACTTTCATGGTGAACTATCTGGAGCCGCGGAACGGACCGCGCGACGTCACGAAACTGTCGCCCCACCACCACGATGATTTCGAACAATGTTCGCTCGCACTTGAAGGCGCCTATATCCACGACATTCGCTGGCCGTGGATTCCCGACATGACCAAATGGCGCGAAGACGATCACGAATATTGCGCCGCGCCCTCGATTGCGGTGATTCCGCCGCCGGCGATTCACACATCCCGCGCTGTGGGAGCAGGTGTGAACCAGCTTGTCGATATCTTTTCCCCGCCGCGCATGGATTTCGCGTCGAAGCCGGGTTGGGTCGTGAATGCAAACGACTACCCAATGCCCCACCAGTCCTGACACAAGGCGCGACGTCCGCAGGACCGACGCCAGCCCAGAGCATATGCAGGACTGGAAATATCCTCTGTCAAGCAAAGAGACATCCGTCGTGACCGATGCCGCCGCCGTTAGCCGTGCAGACGAAGTAAGCGCCTTGCTGGTCGGCGCGGTTGATCTTCACTGCCATAGCGGACCGGCCGCGATGCCGCGGGTGCTCGACCATTATGAGGCCATGATGGACTGCGCGGCTGCGGGCTTCCGAGCACTGCTCTACAAGGATCACTATTATCTAGGCGTGCCACATGCCGTGATCCTGGAAAAGCTCTTTCCCGATACCGGCGTCCGCCTCTTTTCGGGATTGGTGCTCAACAACGCGAATGGCGGCATCAATCCGCATGCCGTCGATCATGCGGCAAGCATCGGCGCCAAAATCATCTGGATGCCGACGATCTCGGCGGAGAACCACATCGCCCAGTTGAGCGGGCAAGGAAAGACCTTTCCGAAGACAAAGCGAAAGATGCTTGATCCTATTCCGCTCAGCGCCCTCGACGGCAATGGCAAGATTTGCGACGCAGCAAAGGCTTGTCTCGACATCATCGCCGAAGCCGACATCATCCTGGCCGGCGGCCATCTTCCAGCGAGCGAATTGCACCTGCTGTTCGCCGAAGCGAAGCGTCGCGGCGTGAAGAAAATGCTCGTCAACCATCCGACTTACATCGTGGGCTGTACCGACGAGGACATTCGCGATCTTGTAGCTGCCGGCGCCTATATCGAACACTCCATCTGCATGTTTGCAGAAGGAAAGGCGAAGAAATTCGGCGCAACCGACCTCGCACATCTTATCGAGGTCGCCGGCATTGATCGTACGATCCTGTCGTCGGACTTGGGCCTACTCGACAATCCCAGACCAGTGGAAGGATTCCGTCAAATCGTACGACTACTTCTCGATCTTCAGTTCTCGGCCGCTGATATCCGCCAGATGACAAGCATCAACGCGGGTAAGCTTTTGGATCTTGTGTGAGTTAACGGCAACAATTTGGTCAACTGCCCGGTAGTGCAAACTGACGTGGCCTATGAGTTACGCATGAAGGCGGCAACGGACAAGTGTTCGTCGTATGAAGCGGCCGGTTAGAGACCGGGAACTCCTTCCCCGCCGAACAACGGAGCCGTATAAAATCGATTATGGAGCCGCTAACGTCCGCCTTCGCGCCGTGAGCGTTTTCCTGTATCGGCGCGGGGAATCGCGAATGTGAAATAGCTGACATTACAGCGATCGGGGCCACGCTAAGTGATGGAAGCATCTGTCTGGAGGCATCCCTGCGTGACGCAATCGAAGCCCGATTTGGCCCGCTCCGCCACACCGACTTTATGGGAGGGCTGTGAGAGCGGTCATGGTCCTGCGCTCGTCCGCGTGCTCGCGGACTGAACTCCGCAATTTCCGGGATACCATCTCTACTATCCAAGCCGCCGCCAGCCATCCGCCGCTTTCGTCCCCTTGGGAGAAGCGCTGCGGAATCGTGGCTAGCGATACCCCCGCACTGATGACCCCCGCGAGCCTACCAAAAGTTCCGTCCTAGCGGTTTCCCCCCGAATCAGCGATCCAATGTGCCAAATCGCGGCAGTGTTGCAGTCTGCATGACCAGCCATGTGAAGGTGCGCCGTGCATTTCGAGCAAATCTGGACGTGGCTGACGCTGGCATACGGTCTCGCCATCCCCATCATCGTTGGCGTCTACTGGCGCGCCTACGGGCCGTCGAATTTTCTCTGGCTTTCGGACATCGCTCTCTTCTTCACGTTTGCGGCATTGTTGAGCGGCAATCCGCTGCTCGCCAGCATGCCGGCTGTCGGCGTGCTGGCGCTGGAGATCGCATGGACAGCCGACTTCCTCCTGCGCGGCCGCCTCATCGGCCTCGCCGCCTACATGTTCGATACGAAGCTTCCGCTCTATCTGCGAAGCCTCTCGCTCTTTCATCTGGCCTTGCCACCCACGCTGATTTTTCTGCTTTATCGGCTGGGTTATGACCGGCGCGCGCTGATCTATCAGACGCTGCTGACCTGGGCCGTTCTGATCGCCTGCTATGTCGCAACCGATCCGAACAAGAACATCAACTGGGTGTTCGGCCCGGGCAGCGAGCCGCAGCGGCGTGTGCCGCCGCTGCTTTATCTTGGTCTTGAGATGGCGATCCTGCCGCTGTGCCTATTTCTGCCGACGCACTTGCTTCTCATCGTGATCTTCGGGTGACACGGCCGGCGGCGCAATCGCCGTCCGCCCGCGCATCACGGTCGTCCGGGCGTCAGCGCTGCGCATTGCGGCCCGAACAGCATGGCGAATCCTCCCGCCCGCGATCATCCCGACGCCACCGTCTCCGCCTGCGCCTTCACACAGCGAACCGCATGCCCGCGCGCAACATCCACGAACGGGATGGTCTCAATGGAGCACTGCGCGGAAAATTGCGAACAGCGCGGGGCGAAACCGCAACCCACCGGACGCTGATCGAGCCGCGGCGGCGCGCCGGGAATCGCCTCCAGACGCTGACCGCGCCGCGCGCCGTGCAAGGTCGACGAGAGCAGACCGCGCGTATAGGGATGCGAGGGCGTCTTGACGACCTGCCGCAATGTGCCGCTCTCGACGATGCGGCCGGCATACATCACCGCGATGCGGTCGCTGATCTCCACTGCAACGCCGATATCGTGAGTGACGAAAATCACCGCCATGCCGAATTCGCGCTGCAACTCGCGCAGCAGCAGCAGGATCTGGATCTGTACCGTGGCGTCGAGCGCGGTGGTCGGTTCGTCGGCCAGCAGAACTTTCGGCTTGCAGGCCAGCGCCAGCGCGATCATGGCCCGCTGGCGCATGCCACCCGACATTTCGTGCGGATACGCGTCGAGCCGCCGTTTCGGCGAAGGAATGCGGACGCGTTCCAGCATCTCGAGCGCGCGTTTGCGGCCGTCGGCGTGGGAGACTTTTTCATGCTTGACCACGGCTTCGGCGATCTGGTCGCCGATCGTGTAGACCGGGTCGAGCGCCAGCATCGGCTCCTGAAAGATCATCGACACGGTGCCGCCGCGCAATTGCTCGAGCGCTTCGCCCTGCAGCGTCATGACATCCTGCCCGGCCACCGTGATAGTGCCGCCGATATCGGTGCGATGCGCAGGCAGCATGCGCAGCAGCGCGCGCAGGGTGACGCTCTTGCCGGAGCCGGATTCGCCGAGCAGCCCCAGCACCTCGCCCTGCGCCAGAGAAATGTCGACCCCGTTGAGCGCATGCACGATGCGCTCACCCTTGAAGCGGACGTGAAGATCGCGGATATCGATGACAGGGCTCACGCGGCGTCTCGCATCAATTGCGGAACGCGCAGATGCGCGTCCGTCACCTGCTGGAAGGCGCGGCCGAGCGCAATCACCGTCTCGTCGCCGAAGGGACGGCCCACGAGCTGCAGCCCGACCGGCAGGCCCGCGGCGGAATGGCCTGCAGGCACAACGAGCACCGGCACGCCGAGGAAATTCACCGGCCGCATGAAGCGCGTGACTGCGACGACCATCTGCTCGGCATTGCCGCCACCGCCGAAATCGGTCTCGTCGATCTTGGGCGCCACTTCGCGCGAGGCCGGCGCCAGCACCACGTCGACATCGCCGATGGCCGCAAGATGCGCCGCGAGCGCCGGCCCGCGCCAGCGCAAGGCTTCGAGATATTCGATGGCGCTGTAGGCGAGGCCGTTTTCAAGGCGGTTGCGCACCTGCTGCGTGTAATCCTGCGGACGGGTACGCAGCCACGGCGCGTGAAAGGACGTCGCTTCCACGGCCAGCACCAGCAAGGCCGCTGCCGAGACAAGCGTCTGGTCGGGAAGATCGACCGAAACAATCTGCGCGCCCAGCGTTTCGAAAGTCCTGATCGCGCTGTCGAGCGTGGCGGCAACATCCGGCGTCAAGTCGTCGACATAGAAGCTTTTCGGGATACCGATCTTCATCCCCTTCACAGGCCGCTGCGCGGCCTCGTTGTCCCAGGCCGGCATGCCGCAGGTGACGGGGTCGCGCGGATCGGTGCCGAAGATCGTCTCGGCGATCAGCGCACAATCCTCGGCTGTCTGCGCCAGCGGTCCGACCGTGTCGAGGGTAAATGAGAGCGGCAGCGCGTTGGCGCGGCTGACCCGTCCATAGGACGTCTTCAGTCCGGTCACGCCGCAGAAATGCGCCGGCAGGCGGATGGAGCCGCCGGTGTCGGAGCCGAGCGCCGCCGGAGTGAGCCGCGCCGCAACCGCCGCGCCGGAGCCGGAGGATGAGCCGCCGGTGATGCGCGCCGTGTCCCACGGATTGCGCGCCGGCCCGAGATAGGCGTTGTGCCCGGTCGGGCCATAGGCGAATTCGGCCATGTGCAGCGCGCCGAGACGGATGGCGCCGGCTCCCTGCAAACGCTCGATGACGGTCGACGTTTCCGAAGCAATCCACCCCTCCCGCACTTTCGATCCGCAGGAGGCCGGCTTGCCCTTGACGTAATACATGTCCTTGTGCGCCATCGGCACGCCATGCAGCGGACCTTTCGGGCCGGACTTTGCAAGTTCGGCGTCCGCAGCTGTCGCAGCCTGCAAGGCTTCCTCCGCTTCGATACGGACAAAGGCATTGAGCTTCGGCTGCCACTTGTCGATGCGCGCCAGCAGTGCCTGCGTAAGCTCGACCGACGACAGCTTGCGGGCGCGGATCTGCGCCGCAGCGTCGCGCAAGGACAGCAACGCGGGATCGCTCACTTCTTTGCTCCTTCGCGCGCGACGACAAGATAGGTCGCGGGCTCCACCTGCAGGTCGAGCGCGAGGTTTTCTTGCGCCATGCGCAGAATGACTGCCGCCGTGGCATTGGCGATGCGCGGCTGCGACGTCTCCGGGATCGGCACGCGCGCCGCCGCTGCAAGAGCCGCAATGCGCTCGGGCGTGACCTTATCAGCCATTCCTAGGCACCTTTCCTTGAACCGGCCAGCGAATGCCCGGATTGTGGATCGACCATGTGGCAAGCCGCGATGTGGCGTTCGATACCGACCGGCGCGAGCCTTGGCACGTTGGTGCTGCACACAGATTCCGCGAAAGCGCAGCGTGTGTGGAACCGGCAGCCCGGCGGCGGGTCGATGGGATTGGGCGGATCGCCGGCGATCGGCGGCTTTTCTGTGCGGCGGTCCGGATCGAGCGAGGGCATCGCCGCGAACAGTGCCTCGGTATAGGGATGGCGCGGCCTGTCCCAGACGCTGTCGACCGGCCCGCTCTCCACCACCTCGCCGAGATACATCACCACAATGCGGTCGCTGATGAAGCGGATGACATGCAGGTCGTGCGAGATGAAGATGTAGGTCAGCTCGAATTCTTTTTTCAGATCGATGAGCAGATTGAGCACCTGCGCTTCCACCGACTTGTCCAGCGCCGACACCGCTTCATCGAGAATGACGAGGCGCGGCGCCAGGGCGAGCGCGCGGGCGATATTCACGCGCTGGCGCTGCCCGCCCGACAACTCGTGCGGATATCGCCCCGCGAATACGGCCGGGTCGAGGCCGACCTTGCGCAGAAGATCGCGCGCCTGTTCGCGTGCTTTGGCCGAAGGAATGCCGTGCACTTCCGGCCCGAAGGCGACGGTGTCTTCGATGGTCAGCCGCGGATTGAGCGAGGCATAGCTGTCCTGGAAGACCATCTGGACGCGGCGCCGCAATTCGCGCAAGGAAAGAGCCGGGCCGACCGGCTCGCCGTCGAACAGGATTTTTCCGCTGCTCGGCTCGATCAGGCCGATGATCAGGCGCGCGGTGGTGGATTTGCCGCAGCCGGATTCGCCGACGATGCCGACCACTTCGCCCTTGTCGACGGTGAGCGAGACATCGTCGACCGCGCGCACCACGCCCTTGGCTCCAAAAAGCCCGCCGCCCAGCGCAAAATGCTTGCTCAGGTTCTTCACCTGCAGCAGCGGCTGCACCGGTCCGCCGACATCCGGCACCTGGTCGAGCGTTTCAGGCTCGGACATCCATCGCACTCCGCAGTCCGTCGCTCAACAGGTTGAAGCAGATCGACACGATGAAGATCATCACCCCCGGCAGAGCCGCGACCCAGGGATTGACGTAGATCGCCGTGCGCAAGGTGTTCAGCATCAGGCCCCATTCCGGCTCCGGCGGCCTGGTGCCAAGTCCGAGGAAGGACAGGCCAGCCGCCAGGATCATGCATACGCTGATGAGACTGGTCGAATAAACAAAGATCGGCCCCAGCACGTTGCCGAGCACATGCACGCGCATGATGGTGAGCGGGCCGGCGCCGGAGGCGCGCGCCGCATCAATGAAATCGAGGCTGCGCACGCTGGTGGTGACGCTTTCGGCAACGCGCACGATCGGCGGCACGAAGACGATGGTCAGCGAGACAAGGCTGTTGAAAATGCCGGCGCCGAGTGCGCCGGAAATCGCAATCGCCAAGAGCACCGACGGAAAGGCATAGAATACGTCGATGGTACGCATGATCGCCTGGTTGACGAAGCCGCCGACATAGCCGGCGGTGACGCCGAGCGCGGTGCCGATGACGAAGGCGAAGAAGACCGGCATCAGGCCGATATACAGCGTCAGCCGCCCGCCGTAGATCAGGCGGGCCAGCATGTCGCGGCCCAGTTCGTCGGTGCCAAGCGGATAGCCGGGCGTGCCGATCGGGCGCAGGCGACGGATCATGCTGCCCTGATAAGGGTCGGCCAGGCCGAGCCAGGGCGCGAACACGGCTGCGAGCACGATCAGGAGAATAATGGCGGCACAAGCGACGCTGGCCGGATCGCGCGAGAGCCGCCGCAGGACGCCGGTCCAGTAGCCGCGGGTCTTCGCGATCTGCACGATGGGCGCGATGTCCTGGGTGACGACACTCATGTCACGCCCGCTTGATGCGCGGGTCGATCGCGGCCTGCACAATATCGACCAGCAGATTGAGCACGACGAAAAACAGAGCCAGCACCAGGATCGTGCCCTGCAGCAGCGGCAGATCGCGCTGGAAGATCGCGGAATTCAGGAGAAAGCCGGTGCCCGGCCAGGAGAACACAGTCTCGATGAGGATCGAGCCACCGAGCAGATAGCCGAGCTGCAGACCCATCACGGCAATCGCGGTGGGCGCCGCGTTCTTCACCACATGCCTGAATATTCCCAATTCGCTCAGGCCCTTGGCGCGCAGCGCCAGCACGAATTCCTGCGAGAGAAGATCGCCGACAAGCGCCCGCACAGTGCGGCTGACAATGCCCATCGGAATCACCGACATCGTCACCGCCGGCAAGATCAGATGCTGCAGATGCGCCCAATCCCAGGCCCAGCCGCCGGGCCCCATCCCTACCGCCGGCAGCCAGCCGAGCAGAACGGAGAACACGATCACCAGCACCATGCCGAGCCAGTAATGCGGCATCGACACGCCGGTGATCGAGATGGTTGTCACCAGCCGGTCGACCCAGGTGTCGCGGTAATAACCGGCGAGAAATCCGAACAGCAGACCGAAGGTGAAGCCGATCAGGCTCGCGACCACCGCCAGCATGATGGTGTTGCCGACCGCGCGCGAGACCTCTTCAGTGACGGAACGGCCGGTGGCGATCGAGGTGCCGAGATCGCCATGCAAAGCTTTCCAGACCCAGATGCCGAACTGCACCGGCAAGGGGCGGTCGAAGCCGTAGGCCTTGCGCATCTGCTCGGCCAGCGTCTGTGAAGCATCCGGCGGCAGCACCGAGACCAGCGGGTCGCCCGGGGCGATATGGACCAGGAGAAAGCAGACCAGCGCGACCGCAAACACGACCGGCACAGCCAGGACGATCCGCTTGGCGATGTAGACCAGCATCGCTGTGCCCTTGCAGCGAGAAGAAACGGCGCCGCGCGGAGCGCGGCGCCGTCACGCAACGTCAGTTGATCGTCATCGTGGAGAAATCGACGAACCAGCTCTTGGGCTGCACGAAGCCCTTGATCTTCGGGCTCATGGCGCGCGGACCGACGTCATGCGCGACATAGAGAAATGCCGCTTCATCCACCGACCGCTCGTGCAGGGCGGCGAGTGCCTTGTCGCGCTCGGCGGGATCGAAAGCGGTGCGCACGGCGGCGACCAGCCGGTCGAATTCCGGATCGTTGATGAAGCCCCAGTTGTTGGAGACCGGCGGCGCCATCTTCGAGTCCAGGAAGCGGATCATGGCAAAGAACGGATCCATCGCCGCGTAGGTCACGTTGGTTGCGTGGGAGCCGCGGGCGGATTCGTCCTTGGCACCTTTGCGCCAGTTGGTGAACAGCGTGTTCCATTCGATGACGTCGAGTTCGACATCGAAGAAGCACTCGGCGAGGCTCTGCTGCAGGAACTCGTTCATCGGCAGCGGCAGCATCTGGCCGGAGCCGGAGGCGGAGGTCTGCGTCTTCACCTTGAGCCGCTTGTCCTTGGAGAAGCCGGCCTCGGTCATCAGCCTGCGCGCCTCGTTCGGATCATACTTGATCTGGAACTTTGGATTGCCGCGCCAGGGATGGCCAGGCTCGAAGGTGCCGGTCGCCGGCACCATCAGGCCGCTGAGCAGGCCGTCCCTCATCGCATTGCGGTCGACGCAGAGATTAGCCGCCTTGCGCACGCGGATGTCGTTCCAGGGCGAGCCCTCGATGCGGCTGAACTGCCACGGCCAGACATGCGGCTGCTCGTTCTGGTAGATGACGAAGCCGCGCTGCTTGAGCTGCGGCAGCGCGTCCGGCGCCGGGTTTTCGACCCAGTCGACCTGACCGGAGAGGAGCGCCGCGGTGCGTGCATTCGCCTCCGGCATCGGCAGCATCACCAGACGGTCGACCTTCGGAATGCGGTTCTTGTCCCAATAACCGGTGTTCTTGACGACCTCGAGCCGCTCGCGCGGGACGAACTTGTCCATCTTCCACGGACCGGTGCCGGAGGCATTGCGAGCGAAGGCGTCCCAGGCCTGCTTGGCCTTCTCCTTCGGATCGGTGGCGCTGGTCGCGTCATAGAGCTTCTTCCAGTGCGCCGGAGAGGCCATGAACAGGTTGGTGAGGTTGATCGGCAGCAGCGCGTCGGGCACCGCCGTGGTCAATTCGACCGTCATGTCGTCGATCTTGCGGGCGCTGCGCAGATTGGGCATGCGCGAGGCGGTGACGCCGACCTGGCTGGCGTCGAAATGCAGCGCGTCCTGCTTGAGGACCTTTTCCACATTCCACACCACGGCGTCGGCGTTGAAATCCGAACCATCATGGAATTTGACGCCGGGACGCAGCTTGAAGATCCATTTGGTCTTGTCGTCCGGGCTGACCGCCCATTCGGTGGACAGGCCGGGAATGATCACGCTCGCCTTGTCGGCCGAGGACAAATCCCACAGCGTCAGGCCCTCATACATCGTGTTGCCGGTAAAGCGGTTGCCTTCGAAGCCCTGGTCAGGCTGACCCAGCGTCCTCGGGATGTCGGCGGCGGTCATTCCGATCCGCACCACGCTTTGCGCCGAGGCGGCGGACGCGGTTGCAGCCAGAATCGCCGACAGCACGATGGTACGGCCGGGTTTCAGGATATTGGACAGGTTCAGCATCTGATCTCCTCTTGGAACGCGATCATCGACGAGCGTGGCGCCTAGTCCATCAAAGAGTGTGCCAGTTGGAAGCGGTATTATCTGGCCTCAAAACACCGGTTTCCGCGACAAAAGGCCAAGCAAGGGGCAGGACCTGCACATCGCTTGTGCAGTCTAGGCGAGCGTCATGCCGGCATTCAACACCGTCGTCAGGGCGCAAAGCGCGAGAAAATTCCCGAATAGGTTTTGGACGCCGGCGATGCATAACCGCCGGCTTTCGACGTCTTCACGCCCAGCGTTGCGAGCGCAACGGCAAAGGCCGCGCCCGCCGCCACGCCGTCAATGACAGGCACTTGGAATCGCTGGGAAAACCGTCTGGCCATGTCGGCCATGCCAGCACACCCGAGCACCACAGTGTCGGCGCCGTCTTTTTCCAGGGCCTGCCTGATTTCATCGGCGACCTTTGCCTCGGCGGCGGCACCATCCGTCTCCAGGGACAATACGGGCACTTCCGACGCCCGCACGCGCGCGCAACGATGCGCAAGGCCATACCGCGTCAAATTGTCCTCGATCACCGGAATCGAACGTGACAGCGTGGTCACGACGGAAAACCTTAGGCCCACCATGCTCGCCGCGTGATAGGCCGCCTCCCCGATCCCGATGACAGGTGCCTGCGCGGCGCTGCGCGCGGCATCGAGCCCGGTGTCGTCGAAACAGGCGATGACATGCGCATCGACCCCGGACCGCTCCGCTTCCACGATGCGGGCGAGCAGTCCCGGCACCGCGAATGCGCCGTCATAATATCCTTCGATCGAGGTCGGCCCGAATTCGGGCTCGGTTGCCATAATCGCGACGCCCGCCGGCAGAGCCGCCTTCGCGGCCGCGGCGATCGATTGGGTCATCGTCGCGGTCGTATTCGGGTTTACAATATGCAGCCGCAAGGCCAGAACTCTCCCCGATCAGACAATTACGGTCTCTTCGGCACATGAAAGAGCAAATCGGCCCCAAGCACAATCTCGCGATCAATGCGCAGCGGCTCTGGGACGAGATCATGGAAACCGGCGCGATCGGGGGCACGGCAAAAGGCGGCGTCTGCCGCCTGACCCTGACCGACCTCGACCGCCAGGTGCGGGACTGGTTCCACGCGCGCGCCACGTCGCTCGGCTGTTCGGTGACCGTCGACGACATGGGCAACATGTTCGCGCGCCGTGCCGGACAGCGCGCGGATATTCCGCCGATTGCGATGGGCAGTCATCTCGATACCCAGCCGACTGGCGGCAAATTCGACGGCGTGTTGGGTGTGCTCAGCGCCCTGGAAGCGCTGCACACGCTGCATGAGGCCGGTTACGAGACTTTCGCACCCATCGAAGTCGTCAACTTCACCAATGAGGAAGGCTCGCGCTTCGCGCCGGCGATGATCGCCTCGGGGGTCTTTGCAAGAGTGTTCACCCGCGACTGGGCGGCGGATCAGAAGGATCGCGAAGGCATCAGATTTGGCGATGCACTCGATCAAATCGGCTATCGCGGCAATCAGCCATGCGGCGATCACCCACTGTCGGCCTTTTTCGAGTTGCATATCGAGCAGGGACCGATCCTTGAAGAGGAGGGCAAGGACATCGGCATCGTCACCGATGTGCAGGGCATGCGCTGGTATGAGTGCACGCTGTTCGGCCAGGAGGCGCATACCGGCGCGACGCCCATGCGCATGCGCAAGAATGCGCTGCTGGGCGCGGCGCGCATGATCGAGGCGATCGACGCCATCGCGTGGCGGCATGCACCGCTCGCCGTTGGCGCCGTCGGCCTGATCGAGGCGAAGCCGAATTCACGCAATGTCGTGCCGGGCAAGGTCTTTTTCACGGTGGACTTCCGGCACCCGCAAAGCGCGGTGCTGGACGCGATGGAACGCGAGATGAATTCCGCGTTCGAGGCCATGTTGTCGCAGATCCCGCTCACCGGCACCATAACCCGCATCTGGGACCAGCCGCCCGTTGCATTCGATCCAGCCTGCGTGTCGGCCGTGCGGCGGGCAGCCGCCATTTCAGGATTTTCCGCGCGCGAGATTGTCTCGGGCGCCGGCCACGACGCGGCCTATATCGCCCGCGTGGCGCCAACAGCGATGATCTTCGTGCCCTGCCGCGGCGGCATCAGCCACAACGAGGAGGAGTTCTCTTCACAAGAACAGTGCGCGAAAGGCGCGCAGGTATTGTTGCAGGCCGTGCTCGACTATGACCGGCAGCTCGCCGACCGTTATTCGCGACAGGCATAGTCAAACAATGCGCAGGGTTATTGCAGTGTCTGCTGATATCGCCCTGACGGCGCGCCCGATCGACAGAGCAGCTTTTGCGCCGTTCGGAGACCTCGTCGATGTCGAGCCATCCGGGATCCGCACGGACAAGATCGGCGGCATCGAGAACCTGCGCGGTGACGCGCGGTTTCATTTGTCAACGGCGAGGATTGTGCCCAGCTCCCTGCCACTCAGGCTGGTGGAGCTGGAGCGCCACGCATTCACCTCGCAGAGTTTCCTGCCGCTTGAGGCCAGCCGCTATCTCGTCTGCGTGGCGGCAAACGACCCCGATGGCTGGCCCGACATGACGACATTGCGCGCTTTCACTGTGCCCGCTGGCACGGGCATCACCTATCGTGCCGGCACCTGGCATCATCCCATGATTGCGCTTGAGACCCCTGCGTCATTCGCCGTCATCATGTGGTGCGGCGCAGATGCAAACGAGGAATTTGTCGATCTCGGCAAGCCGGTGACCGTCAACACCGCCTGAGCGGGCTCAGGCCTGCCGCCAATACGGCACGTAGAGATTGAACAGGCTGGCGCTGGTCGCATTGCGGAGATCGGAGGTCGAGCGGCTGATCGCGGAAGGACGATGGGCAGGTGGCAAGCTGCTCGGCACGAAAGGCGATTGAGGCAGAGTGTGGCTATGGCTACCACAGCGTCTTCGCTGCACGGCCGGGCCAGTCGCGATCATAGGTATCGCCGCCGACTCGATTCTCGCTGAGCGTGGCGAGAATTCTCCCCGGCGTGGGAAGGCTTTTCGGATCCACGCGCTTGTCGGGATTCCAGAGATCGGAGCGGACGATGGCGCGCGCGCATTGAAAATAGATGGCATCGACCGTGACAATCAGCACCGAGCGCGGCGCCTTGTCGTCGACGGCAAAAGAGTCCAGCAACGCCGGCTCCGCGGAAATCACCGCCCGGCCATTGACGCGCAGCGTGGGGCCGGCTCCCGGGATCAGGAACAGCAGCGCCACGCGCGAATCGCGGACGACATTGCGCAGCGAATCGATCCGGTCATTGCCGCGCCGGTCGGGCAGCATCAATGTGCGTTCATCGTGGATTCTTACAAATCCGGGCCGATCGCCCCGCGGCGAGCAATCGAGCCCCTCCGGACCGCTGGTGGCGAGCGCGACAAAAGGTGAGGCTTCTATGAGCACGCGATATTCCGGCGTGATCCAGTCGACCTCCTTCACTAGCGAGGTTTCGCCCGCTACACCGTAGATATTCTCCAGCGCCTCGATCGTGTCGACCACCCTCATCCCGGCCTCCAACAGCCTCCTCAGATGCGACTTTCGCGAACCTGCAGCACCCGCCGTGCGATGACTTCGAAACGCGAATCGGGATTGCGTTGCCGCATCAGCGACAGGGCGTCGATGTCGTACACCCCATCTGCCAGCGGGCCAAAGGCTTTGACGAGAGCTGCAAGGAAATGCTGCCTGGCAGCGAGCGGACCGGTCAGGGTCATGTGAAACCGGAAATCCTCGAAGACATAGGGATAGCCCCAGCGGTCGAGATACGCGCGCTGCCGCGGCGACAGCCGGCCATTGCTGCGTCGGGCCAGATCTTCAACGCCGAGCGGCGCCCTGAAAGCATCGAAAAACTCGACGCAACGCCCCGCCAGCGCTTCCAAGGGCGCGCCGGCTGCCCTCGGCACGAGAGCGACGAAGTCACCCAGCATGGTCACCTGCAGCGGCCCAAGCCGGACCGGACCAAGCCGGCTGCAGAATTCGTCGAGACCTTCAAGCAAACGGCTTTCGGTATGTTCTCCCAGGTGAAACGGTGCCATCAGCGTGGCATGGAATCCGTATTTGCGCGGCGCTTCCGTCGCCGCGGCAAGTTCGCGCGCGGAAATTCCCTCCAGATGCAGATGCGGCACGTCCGCAGCGGCGGCCGGATCATAGCCGATCACGCCCGCGCCGAAGCGTGCCAGCGGCGACAGCGGGCTGGGCGTGAAATAGATCGCGTAACGCGGTGCCGGACGTTGCATGCTGCGGAATGCTAGAATGAGATGACCACGAACTGGCTCTCGATTGCACGTTGCAGACGCCGAGCCCCCTCATCGACCGAGCCCGTATTGTCGATCACGATATCGGCGTCGAGAGTCTTGCCGATATCGGCCGACCGGGCTACGCGATCGGACAGGGCGCCATCAGTGGCGCGAGCGCGCGCCGCCAGGCGGGCCGCCAGAATCTCGTGTGGCGCCGTAATGAGGACAGCCACGACCCGCGCGTAGCGGCTGCGCAATTCGGGAACGACGGTACGCGAGACATTGCAGACCACGCAGCGTCCGCGACGGATATCGTCATCAATCGACGACGGCAGCGCATATTTCAGGCCATGCGCGCTCCACCAGAAGGCAAATCCGCCGGACGACAGCTGACGGTCGAACTGTTCTTCTGTCGCAGTGTCGTGCTCCTCGAAGGGGGACGATGGCCGGGTGACAATGCGGCGCGGAAAGACGATGCGCGCCGCGGCGCCGTTCATCTCCTGCACACGCCGCAGGAGTGAATCCTTGCCCGCTCCGCTCGGACCGCAGACGGCGACCAGCGCGCCCGGGCCGATCGGCTCCGCCGCAGACGGAGACAGCGCCAGCGCCATGTTCACGCCACCCGCTTGCCAGCCCGCCACACCGAGCGGACCGCCGGAACGTCGTGCGCCACATGCACGCGGATCAGATCGGCGCGCTTGCCGGCGGCGATTTCGCCGCGGTCGTGGAAGCCGACCGCCTCGGCGGGCGTCCTCGTGACAGTGCGAATCGCCGTGGGCAGATCGATGTCGGGCAAAAGCTTGGGCATCGCAATCGCGGCGGCCAGAAGGCTGGAGGGCACGTAATCCGACGACAGGATATCCAGCATGCCGGCTCGCGCGAGATCGGCTGTCGCGATATTGCCGGAATGCGAACCGCCACGCACCAGATTGGGCGCACCCATCATGACGCGCACACCGGCATTGTGCAGCGCCTCCGCGGCCTCGATCGTCGTCGGGAACTCGGCAATGGACACGCCGTCGCCGAGCGCCTGCTCGACATGTTCCAGCGTCGTGTCGTCATGGCTGGCGAGCGGCGTCGCCTGCCGGTGCGCCATCTCGACAAGGGTGCGATGATTGTCGCGGCCATATTCCTGCTGATAGGCGATGCGCGTTGCGAACATGCGGTCGAGTTCGGATTCGCTCATGCCCGCATTCTTGCCGCGATAATAGGTGCGCAGCTTCTCCTCGTCGCGGAACTGGCGCTGGCCCGGCGTGTGATCCATCAGCGAGGCAAGCCGGACATCCGGGCGGCTGAACAGACTCGCCGCCTCCTTGACCACGCCTGGCATCGGCACTTCGCAGCGCAGATGCAGATAATGGTCCGTGCGCAGGAGCCTCGCCTCGCGCGCGGCGGTGATGGCGTTGGCGAGCTTCATCGCCTCGCCATCGACACTGTCGGTCGTGTCCTCGCGCCAGACCCGCAGCGAGTCGAGCACCGTGGTGATGCCGCAGGTGGCAAGCTGACCATCATAGGACACAACCGCAGCCACGGGATCCCAATAGACCTTCGGTCGCGGCACATAATGCGCCTCAAGATGATCGGTGTGCAATTCGACCAGACCCGGCATCAGCAGATCGCCATCCAGGTCTTCGCCACGTTCGGGCGGACGGCCCTCGCCGAATTCGGCGATTCTGCCTCCGGTCATCGCCAGCCAGCCGTTCTCGAGCACAGCTTCGGCAAGAACAATGCGGGCATTGGCGATGATGTGAGTGTTGCTATCGTCGGACATGATCAGGCCGCTTTCGAGAATGTGGTGACGTCGACAATGGTATCGGCGATGGCGTTGCGGACGTCGTCGTCATGAACGATGGCGACGATGCCGGTGCCGGATTTCTTCTTTTGACCGATCAGATCCACGACGATGGCGCGGTTGGCTGCGTCGAGCGAGGCGGTCGGCTCGTCGAGCAGAAGCAGCGGGCGCTCGGGCAGGAACCCGCGCGCAATGTTGATCCGCTGCTGCTCGCCGCCGGAGAATGTCGCGGGCGGCAATGGCCACAGACGCTCCGGCAGATTGAGCCGGGCAAGAATCTCTCCCGCTCTGACGCGGGCGGTTTCCGGCGACACGCCGTCCGACTCCAGCGGCCCCGCGACAATGTCGATCGCCGGCACACGCGGAACGGCCCGCAGGAATTGCGACACATAACCTACGGTGTGGCGCCGCAACGCGAGGATATCGCGCGGACCGGCATGTGCAATGTCGGTCATTGCGCCGCCGTGACGAAGCCGGATGTGTCCCTGGTCGCAGCGATAGCTGCCGAAGATCATCTTCAGGATCGAGGATTTTCCCGTGCCGGAAGGTCCAGCGAGCACGACGCATTCGCCGGGCCGCACCGAAAAGGCGACGCCATCGACCACAGGCAGGCGAATGCCGCCCTGCAGATGCATGATGAAGGTCTTGGAGACCTTCGAGAGCTGAAGTATTTCGCTCATGACCGTTTCACGCCGGCAGGATCGATGACACGAGAAGCTGGGTGTAGGGTTCGCGCGGATCGTCGAGAACCTGATCGGTGAGACCCGTTTCGATCACCCGTCCGTCCTTCATCACCATCATGCGATGCGACAGAAGGCGCGCCACTCCAAGGTCGTGGGTGACGACAATCGCGGCGAGCCGCAGGTCATGGACGAGTCTGCCGAGCAGGTCGAGCAGTCGCGCCTGCACCGAGACATCGAGACCGCCCGTCGGCTCGTCCATGAAGACGAGCCGCGGACTGGTCACCAGATTGCGCGCAATCTGCAGACGCTGGCGCATGCCGCCGGAAAATGTGCGCGGCGCATCGTCGATGCGATCGGGGTCGATCTCGACCCGCTGCAGCCACTGCGTCGCGGTGCCGCGAATATTACCGTAATGCCGCTGCCCGACCGCCATCAGCCGCTCGCCGACATTAGCGCCGGCCGAGACGCCCATGCGCAGTCCCTGCGCCGCATCCTGATGCACATAGCCCCAGTCGGTGCGGAACAGGAAGCGCCGTTCCGCCTCCCCCAACAAGGCCAGGTCGCGGGTCGCGCCATCGCGCATGCGATAGAGAACACGGCCCGCGCTCGCCCCAAGCTGCGCAGAGATGAGTTGCAGCAAGGTGGACTTGCCGGAGCCGGACTCGCCGACGATCGCCAGCACTTCGCCCTCGTACAATTGGAACGAGACGTCACGGCACCCGAGCTGGCGTCCATACCATTTCGACAGGCTGTCGGCGATCAGCAGGGGCTGTTCGGTCTCGCTCACGCCGGCACCCGTTCGAGTTCGATGCGGAAGCTGAAGCCGTGCCGGGCAAAGCCCAGCGATTCATAGAAGGCATGCGCGCGGTCGCGCCTTGCGTTCGACGACAGCATCAGTTTGTAGCAGCGCCTCTGGCGGCATTTGTCCATCGCAAAACGCATCATCTGCCGGCCGATACCCCGACCATGCAGCGCCGGATCGACCACCACATCCTCGACGATTGCCGAAGGCGCGCCGAGATGCCCGAGATTGTCCATGATCAGGAGAGCGAAGCTGCCCGCAATGCGGCCGTCATCCTCGGCGACGTAGAGCGTGTAGTCAGGATAGCGCGAGAACTTCTCATGCAACCGCGCGGCCTCGTCCAGTGAAAGCACATCACCGTCGTCAATCTCAGGCTGCGCATACAACGCGAGAACGCCGGGCAGATCGGCTTTCACCGCGGGGCGAATGGTCATTGCGGAGCGGTCAGACATGATCGGCTCCCGTTTCTGCATTCCATGGCGCCGCCCCGCCTTTCGCACGGCGCGTCTCACAATGGTCAGTATCGGAGCAGACGAACATGCGGCCGCCGCTGTCGTCGGTGATCACCTCGTCCAGGAAGGTGTCTTCGGCGCCGCACAGCTCACAGGTTTCATTCGTCCGGCTCGCCTCGAAGGGATGATCCTCGAAATCGAGCGAGACCACCTGCGTATAGGGTGGAATCGCATAGATGCGCTTCTCTCGCCCGGCTCCGAACAATTGCAAGGCCGGACAATTGTCCATCTTCGGATTGTCGAATTTTGGTGTAGGCGAGGGATCCATGACGTAACGGCCATCCACCTTCACCGGATAGGCATAGGTGGTCGCGATATGGCCGTGGCGCGCGATGTCTTCGTAGAGCTTCACATGCATCAGCCCGTAATCGGCATGCGCGTGCATGCGCCGCGTTTCCGTTTCACGCGGCTCGAGGAAACGCAGTGGCTCGGGGATCGGCACCTGATAGACGAGCACCTGGCCTTCCGCGAGCGGCGTCTCCGGAATGCGGTGCCGGGTCTGGATCACCGTCGCGTCCCGCGTGCGCGTGGTCGTCTCGACGCCCGCCGTCTTCCTGAAAAACTGGCGGATCGAGACCGCATTCGTGGTGTCGTCCGATCCCTGATCGATCACTTTGAGAACATCGTCCGGACCAAGAATGGCGGCGGTCACCTGCACGCCCCCGGTACCCCACCCATAGGGCATCGGCATCTCGCGGCTCGCGAACGGCACCTGATAGCCCGGGATCGCGATCGCCTTCAGGATGGCCCGGCGGATCATCCGCTTGGTCTGCTCGTCGAGATACGCGAAATTGTAGGCTGGCGCGGTCATTCGGCAGCCTCGCGCAATGCTCCGCCGGCAGCGCCGCCCGCGGCAAACTCCTCATGCATCCGCCGCACCAGGCCTAGCTCGGCCTGGAAGTCGACGTAGTGAGGCAGCTTGAGATGCTCGACGAAGCCGGTCGCCTGCACATTGTCGGAATGCGACATCACGAATTCCTCGTCCTGGGCGGGCGCTGAGATCTCTTCGCCGAGCTCCCGCGCACGCAGCGAGCGATCGACAAGCGCCATCGACATGGCCTTGCGCTCGCAATGACCGAAGGTCAGTCCATAACCACGCGTGAAGCGCGGCGCTTCGGTGGCAGAACCCTTGAACTGGTTGATCATCTGGCATTCGGTCACCGTGATGCGGCCGAGCGGCACCGCGAAGCCGACCTCTTCCGCAAAGAACTCCACCTCGACTTCACCAAGGCGGATTTCGCCGGCAAAGGGATGCGTGCGGCCATAGCCGCGCTGCGTGGAATAGCCGAGCGCCAAGAGAAAACCCTCATCACCACGCGCCAGATTCTGCAGGCGCAGTCCGCGGCTCGCGGGAAATTCAAGCGGCTCGCGGGTCAAATCCTCCACCGGCTGGCCAGATATTCCTTCCGGCGACGGCTCGATGAGATCGTCGGCACCGAGCAGATCGGTCACCCGCGGCATCGGCTCGGACGGCACGGGGTTGGCGACTGGCTCATCGACGGGAGCGCCTTCGACAAGGGCGGGGTCGAGCAGCCGGTGCGTGTAATCGAATGTCGGTCCGAGCACCTGTCCCCCGGGAATATCCTTGAAGGTGGACGAGATACGGCGGCGAACCTGCATGCCTGCCGTCTCCAGCGGCTCCGACGCACCGAAGCGCGGCAGTGTGGTGCGATATGCGCGCAGCAGGAAGATCGCTTCAATCAGATCGCCGCAGGCCTGCTTGACCGCCAGCGCCGCGAGTTCCCGGTCGTAGAGCGAGCCTTCGCACATGACGCGTTCGACAGCGCGGCCAAGTTGTTGCGAAATTTGCGGCAATGTCAGTTCCGGCGTCGCGGGATCGCCGCGCCGCTCATACGCCAGCAGACGATGCGCATTTGCAATCGCCTTCTCTCCGCCTTTAACTGCAACATACACGGCTAGCCTTCCTCTGTGATATGCGCGGAGCGGGGTATGGCGGCTAGCGCATAGTCCGTCACCAGCAGCAGATCGACGCCGCGCGGGAACAGGCTGCGATTTGCAATCATGCGCTGGGCAAAATCGCCGGGTAGCGGCTCCACGAGAAGATCCTGCGTTCCGTCGATTCCCGGCCCTGTCAGCGACAGCGCCCGACCGGACGAGAGGCTTTCAACCTGAACGATCAATGTCGTTGAGCGATCGGGATAATCCGGCAATCCGAGCGCGAAGGTCTGCAGCTCCGGCAGTTCTTTCGCCCCTGCGATCAACGCGAATGCCGCCTGCGCAGGATCGCCGGCGATGGGCGCACCGGTATGAAAGCGCAGCCATTGCGCCACCTCGCCCGCGCCGGATAGCGGGCCGTCAAGCCATACCGGGGTCTCGTAGTCGAACAGCGCAAGCGCGATAGCGGCAGCACCGGGCGAAAGCGGCGCCGGCGGAGACAGTTCGCTATCCAGGAATTGTACCCTGCCCGGGCGCGCCATCGCGGCCATGACCGAGCGGAAGACGGACTGCGCATCCAGAACCGGATCGGTGAAGGCCGGCGCAAGCGAGGAATTCACGGCTGATCCTCCCCGCGCACCATTGTGAAGAAATCGACGCGCGTGGCGGCGGTGCGGCGTGCGACCTGCTCCCTCTCCCGTTCGAGGCGTTCCCGCACCGGGACAAGCACGTGACATTCGATGGCGTCCCGATGTGCCTCGCTCTGCCAAAGCGCATCGCAGAGCGCCGCCAGGCGTGCCTTGTCGCGATCGCGCCCGAGCGCATAGGAGAAGCCGATTTCGCCCGAGGGCAATTGCACCGCGCAGCGTGTGACCGTCGCTTCGCCGACATTGAACGGTGCGCCGTCTCCGCCGATGCGCCCGCGCACCATTACCAATCCTGTCTCCGGTGGGCGCACGTCGACGTGCTCGATGAATTCGCCGACCGCGGCAAGGCCGTCGGCAATCTCCCATGGCGTTGCTTGGGCGAGAATCGCCATTGCATGCTTCCGTGCGACTGGCGGCGATTCTTTTTCTTGCGGCGCGCGCATTTCCGGCATGACAAAGTTGTCTATTGTGCTAGACAACTCCTAGCGCATCTCCGGTGACGCTTTGATGACATCTGCGCGTTGAACCATCATGGCTCATGCCAGCGACGTTCACTTGAACGCGGCCGCGCCCGCCGGCGTCATGCTTTGGCGGCAGATTGCCGACGATATCGAGCAGGCGATCGTGCGCGGCGAATTCGCGACCGGCGAAAAGCTGCCGGGCGAACTGGAAATCGCCGAGCGTTTCGGCGTGAACCGTCATACCGTCCGCCGGGCGCTGGCGGAGCTGACCGAGCGCGGCCTCGTGCGCGCGGAGCGCGGCAGCGGCACCTATGTCGAAACCGCCCGTATTACCTATCCGATTCGCGCCAGAACGCGCTTTTCCGAGATCATCGGCGCCGCCGGCCGCATGGCGGGAGGGCGGCTCCTGTCCAGCGCAAAAGAGCCGGCGTCGCGCGATGTCGCGTTGCGCCTGGATCTGCAGCCGGGCGCGATGGTCGTCCGTCTCGACATTCTGCGCAGCGCAAATCGTGTGCCGATATCGCTCGGCACAAGCTGGCTGCCGGCCGATCTGGCCCCGGACGCCGCCCGCGTCTACCGCATGGTGCGATCCGTCAGCCGGATGCTCGGCCATATCGGATTTCCGGATTACCGGCGCAAGGAAACCCGCCTGTCCGCTGCCATGGCCGACTCCATTCATGCCGCGAAGCTTCGCCTCAATCCCGGACGACCCCTGCTGGTGGTGGACAGCGTGGATGTTTCGGCGGACGGCCGCCCCCTTCTGACCAGCCACGCACGTTTTGCGGCGGATCGCGTGGAGCTTGTCGTCGAGAACTAGACTTTCGTCCGTCGCACTCAGGCGTGCCGGTAAAAGACCCCCTCGCGAATACTCGCGTGATAGCCAAACCTGCAGCCGCAGGTTTTCGCATAGACCTCGGCCCGTTTCAGCGTCGCTTCATTGACGCGGCTGTTTCCGACGACCGGAGAAAACCATTCTGCCAACACATTTTCCGGAACGTTGAGCGAGACACGCGGCGGCAAGAGCTCCAGAATCTCGTCGATCTCCGGCGGCACGCCAAGGGGTGGGACATCTTGCATCCGGAATCAGCTTCTTCGCCCATCTTCCTGACCGCCGACCAAATGACATTTCCATGACGGGACGATGACAGTTTTTTTCCGAAGCAAGAGCATCAATAAGAGCATGCAGCCGGTGGATAATCGAAAGTAGCGAGACAGACAGAGCAGCAATTCATCGCGCTGTCACACGCCGCTGTTAGCTCCGTTTGCGATGAAACGGGAGCCGTGACGTGCAATCGCAACCCATTATTGACGTCCAGAACGTTTCAAAGTCATTCGGCAGCGCAAAAGTACTGGACGGAATTACGTTCTCGCTGGCGCGTGGAGAAATGGTCGGACTGATTGGCGCCTCCGGTTCCGGCAAGTCGACCCTGATCCGCACCATTGCGGGACTGACGCCGATCGACCGGGCGAATGGCTGCGGTATTCGGCTGTTCGGCGAATTCATGCAGCAGCACGGCCGCATTACGCGCTCCGCCGCGGCGCTGCGATCACGCGTCGGCGTCGTCTTCCAGCAGTTCAATCTAGTGCCGCGCCTATCGGTTCTGATGAATGTCTGCCTCGGCCTGCTCGGGCGGATGTCCGTCATTCCGGCAACCTTCGGCTATTTCACCCTCGAACAGAAGCAGCGCGCCATCAGAGCCTTGAGGCGCGTCGGCATCGCCGAGCATGCGCTCAAGCGCGGCAGCCAGCTGTCCGGCGGACAGCAACAGCGCGCGGCGATTGCGCGCACGCTGGTGCAGAACGCGGAAATCATTATCGCCGACGAACCGATCGCCTCGCTCGATCCGAGCTCGGCCCGCCGCGTCATGGATATCCTGGCCGACCTGAACGCGCGCGACAACATCACTGTACTGGTCTCGCTGCACCAAGTCGAATTCGCGCTGCGCTATTGCCCACGCACCATCGCGCTAAAGGACGGCAAGATCGTTTATGACGGCCCGTCGCGCGCGCTGACCCCCGAATTCCTCAACGCACTCTATGGCGCGGAAAGCGAAGAGCTGTTCCTGCCGCCGATCGAGGCCGCATCGGCCGAAGCGCCCGCGGTCCATCCTCTTCCGCAGATCGTCATCGCACAGGACCAGCTGGTCGCGATCGAAAGTCAGCGTGCGTCCTTGAACGGCGCGTCTCGGCAGCTCAATGGCTAGTCAGGCCAGTGTCGGCGCGGCCATGCGCCGGACTGGGGGCTTGCACAACAGGGAGAATATCGATGTTACGTTCTGTTGCAAAATTGGCACTGGCCGCCGTCACGGCGGCAACGCTTGCGGCGTCCGCCCAGGCGCAGAGCCAGAACGAGATCAATTTCGGCATCATCTCGACCGAAACCTCGTCGAATCTCAAGAAGGGCTGGGAGCCGTTCCTGCGCGCGATGGAGAAAGGCACGGGCCTGAAGGTCAATGGCTTTTACGCCTCCGACTATGCCGGGGTGATCGAAGCCATGCGCTTCGGCAAGGTGCAGATCGCCTGGTACGGCAACAAGTCGGCGATGGAGGCGGTCGACCGGTCGAACGGCGAAGTCTTCATCCAGTCGGTCGATTCCGACGGCAATCCCGGCTACTGGTCGCACCTGATCGTACACAAGGATTCGCCCATTCAGACGCTGGACGACGTCCTGAAATGCGACAAGTCGCTCGATTTCGGCATCGGCGATCCGAACTCGACCTCGGGCTTCCTGGTTCCCACCTCCTACATTTTCGCGGCCAAGAACATCGAGCCGAAGCAATGCTTCAAGACCGTGCGCAACGCGGCGCATGAGGCCAACGCCATGGCAGTTGCCAACAGGCAGGTCGCGGTTGCCACCAACAACAGCGAGAATCTGCGCCGGCTTGAAGTCACCGCGCCGGAAGCCCGCAAGAACATCCGCGTGATCTGGACCTCGCCGCTGATCGCCAGCGATCCGCTGGTGTGGCGCAAGGATCTGTCGCCGGATATCAAGACGCGCATCTACACCTGGCTTGCCTCCTACGGCCGGATCGGCACGCCCGAGGAAATCGCGGAGGCGAAGAAGATTCTGGCCGCTCTGCAATGGGCGCCGTTCAATCCGTCCTCGAACCGCCAGTTGCTGCCGGTCCGCCAGCTCGAAGCCAACAAGGCGCTGCTTAAGGTCATGTCCGACGACAAACTGTCCGAGCAGGAAAAACAGGCCAAGAGCGCAAATCTCAAGGCCGAAATCGCCAAGCTCGAGGCGCTGCAGAAGCAGGCGGACGCCGACGCCTTCACCAAGCGGGTTTCGCTGTTCATCGAAGCGGACAAGGCCGGCAACCAGGCCGAGGTCAAGAGGATGATTTCCGAGTTCGCGGCAGGCTTCGCCAGCACGAACTGATACAGGCAATCTCGAAACGCCGGAGCCCCGGCTCCGGCGTTTACGCATAAAAATTCGCTGATATGACGGACGCCACGCTCCACAAGACCGACACTGCCATCCCGCAGCATCCGCTGTCGCGGCGGATGCAGAGCTGGATCCTGTTTCTGGCCCTGATTGCCCTTCTGGTCTGGAGTTGGTCGCCTGCCGAGATGTACCGCGTCACCGCCCTCGTCACCGACTGGCGCAACATGGCGCAATTCGGTGAAGCTTTCCTGCGGCCGAATTTCCTCGACTGGCGCTCCTACGCCAGCGAGATGGTGGTGACGGTGCAGATCGCGATCTGGGGAACTGCGCTTGCCGCGATTTTCGGCGCGCCCTTCGCTATTCTCGCGTCTTCTAATATCTGCCCGGTCTGGATCGTGCAGCCGGTGCGTCGTCTGATGGACGCCTGCCGCGCCATCAACGAGATCGTCTTCGCGCTGCTTTTCGTGGTTGCGGTCGGGCTCGGGCCCTTTGCCGGCGTCATGGCGATCTTCATTCACAATGTCGGCGTGTTCTCCAAACTCTATTCCGAGGCAGTGGAAGCCATCGATCCACGTCCCGTCGAGGGCATCCGCGCCACCGGCGCCGCGCGTCTGCCCGAGATCATTTTCGGCGTCATCCCGCAGGTGATCCCGCTCTGGAGCTCCTACGCACTCTACCGCCTGGAAACCAACGTCCGTTCGGCCACCACGCTCGGCATTGTCGGCGCCGGCGGCATCGGGCAGACGCTGTATGAAAGCATCCGTTCGTTCCAGTATGCCGAGACGGCAGCGCAGATGATCATCGTCGTCGCCGCCGTGGTGCTGATCGATATTGTCAGCGCGCAGTTGCGCAAGCGGCTGGTCTGACTATGGCCAAGCACCTTTCGATCGCGCCACTGATCGACGTCTCCGCCGATGTCCGCGATTGTACGTTCGGCATTTACACCGAGGTCGGCGCGCGTACGACGCTGCTGGAAGTCTCGCTCGGCGACTATTCCTATGTCGTCAACGACAGCGATATCGCCTACACAACCATCGGCAAGTTCTGCTCCATCGCGGCGATGACACGCATCAACCCAGGCAATCATCCGATGTGGCGCGCCAGCCAGTCGCATTTCACCTATCGCGCCGGCAGCTATTTTCCCGGCGAGGAGGACGACGCCGCGTTTTTCGCCTGGCGCCGCCAGCATCATGTCGGCATCGGCCACGATGTGTGGATCGGACATGCCGCCATTATCCTGCCCGGCCGCAATATCGGCACCGGCGCTGTCGTGGCAGCTGGCGCCGTGGTGACAAAGGATGTGCCCGATTACACCATTGTCGTCGGCAATCCGGCGCGCCCGATTCGCCGACGATTTGAGGTCGAGGTCGCCGCGCGGCTGCAGCAGCTTGCCTGGTGGGACTGGGATCACGAAACGCTGCGGCAGGCGTTGCCGGATTTCCGGCAGCTGCCCGTCGGCGAGTTTCTCGACAAGTACGAACGGTCACGCGTCGCCGCCGCCTGATCGTGTGGATCGTCATCCAGACATCATCTGCCGGTCACGCAGACATCACACGGCCCATCGACAACAGGCGCCTACTCACATTGGAGGCCGCCATGCGCGCTGGCTATCTGACTATCGCTCTTGCTCTCACCGCTGCGGGCGTCGCGAGCGCCGAGCCCTATTCCGCAACTCTGGCCGGACATGTTGTCATTCCGGCCGAAACCTACATCGCCGCTCCGGCAGATGCCCCGGCCGACCTGAAGACGCCTGGCAAATTCACCACTGCGAAGCGCATCGACCAGATCGGCTCGCTGGAAGGCACCTCGGGCGGCCGCCCGACCGGCGTGAAGCTGCCGTTCAGTGGCCAGCCGGTCCAGGGGCATTCCGGAATCAAGAGAATGTCCGACGGCACATTCTGGGTGCTGACCGACAACGGCTTCGGCAGCAAGGCCAATTCGCCCGACTCCATGCTCTATCTGAACCGCTACCGTTTCGACTGGGCCAAAGGCACGGCCGAGCGGGTGCAGACCATCTTCCTGCACGATCCAGACAGAAAAGTGCCGTTCCGCATCGCCAATGAAGGGACCGAGAAGCGATATCTCACCGGCTCCGATTTCGACCTCGAAAGCTTCCAGCCGATCGGCGACAAGATCTGGATCGCGGAAGAATTCGGCCCCTACCTCCTCCGCGTCGACATGACCGGCAAGGTCGAGGCCGTGTTCGAGACGGAGATCGATGGCAGGCCGGCGCGCTCGCCGGACCACTATGCGGTCACCACGCCGGCAACGCCGACGACGGCGGTCGCCTTCAACATCCGCCGCTCCAAGGGCTATGAGGGCATGGCCGCCTCGCCGGACGGCAAATTCCTCTATCCCCTGCTAGAAGGCCCGATCTGGGACGCCGAGAAGAAGGACTGGGAAAAGACCGCCGACGGCAAGGAATATCTGCGTATCCTGGAATTCGATGTCCAGACGGAGAAATGGACCGGCCGTCACTGGAAATACGTGCTGGAGCAGAACGGCCTCGCCATCGGCGATTTCAACATGATCGACGCCACCACCGGCCTGATCATCGAGCGCGACAACGGCGAAGGCACCGCCGACAAGGCCTGCCCGGCCGGCCAGAAGCGCGCCGATTGCTTCCACGACCTCGCCAAATTCAAGCGCATCTACAAGATCGAGCTATCGCAGGCCAATGCCAACGGCCCGGTGCGCAAGATCGGCTTCATCGATCTGATGAAGATCGCCGATCCGGACAAGAAGGCACGCAAGCCGCTCAACGACGGCGTGCTGACTTTCCCCTTCTTCACCATCGAGAACGTGGACGTCATCGACGCCGACCACATTATCGTCGGCAACGACAACAACCTGCCCTATTCGTCCAGCCGCGACCCCAACAGGGCCGACGACAACGAATTCGTGCTGTTGCGTGTCGGCGAATTCCTGAAGGCACGATAAGCATCAGGATTGGCTGGCATAGGGTGTTTATCGGGGTGGCCGGTGGGACACCCCGATTTCATTCGCGGCGGGATTTCGAAAACCGCCGCATCGGAAAATCGGCTAAAGCCGGCCGCCAAAGCCGAGCATCTCACGGCGCTGTTTCGGAAAGCCGGGGCTGATATACAGCACCGCATATTGCCAGCCGACGATGGCCAGTCGCAGACGGATGTGTCGCTTGCCAACGAATGGCTTGCGCGTCTCCTCCGCACACCAGAACAAAACAGGCGCCCCATCGGACGCCTGCTCCATATTGAACTGCCGATCCGGCCGTTTCAGCGGGCGCCGAGCGCGGCTTCTTGCGGCGGCACCAGGCTGAGATTGGCGCGCGGCTGAATCGATGTGCGGTGCGGAGGCGTATACGGCTCGAACAGCATGCGCCGCTCGAAATAGCTCGACCGGAAGAACGGATAGCGGCGGTGCACCTGATCGGCAACCTGGGCCTGATTGACCGTCATCAGCGAAATCGGCTTGGTCAGGGTCGGATATGGACGCGCATCGCAGATCAGCCGATGCATGAATGTCCGCCTGTAAAAGGCCTGATGCTCGGTCCGGATCGCCACCAGAAAATGCTCGGCTGCGAAATGCTCGGCCGCCAGCCAGCACAACCGCAGCGTCACATATGGCAAGCCGGGATGGAGCTTCGAAAGATGCTTGTCGGTGACGAACCGCGTGGGATCGATCAGGACCTTGCCGGCTTCCAGCTCCGGTTCGAGGATATCCGCAAAGACCTTGCGGCCCGGAAACTGGGGATGGTCCTTGGACGCCACGTGAATGCGGATCGAGCTGGCCAGGTGACCGTCAAGATAGAGTCCGAACAGCCAGACATTGTCGGTTTCGTCATACTGGTCGGCGAACCGCTTGCTGAAATTCGGGGTGATCGCGCCCTCGCGCAGATAAGCGTCGTAGCGCAGACGGTAGATCTCGTCCCGGTCCTCGTCGGTCTCGATCAGCCGGCAGTCGATCCTGTCCAGCAATTGCGCGACGCGATCGTTAAAACTGGGCTGTGTGGTCGCTAACGCTACGGCACCCATACTCAACCTCCTCGCCGACGCTCACGCGTCAACGAGGAAAATTAACACTCTGGTAATCACTTAACAATTCATTAGGGTTAATGATCTGCTAATCAAATCGTCTCGGCTTTAGTAAAAAGCCGAACGAAAACGACCGCTTAACGAGCGTTAACCACGGCGATAACTTTCCGATGAGATAGTCCGGCCGCAAAGGCGGGAGGTGTTCTGTTCCGGATTATTCACGGACAGAAGATGCGAAATGTCGTGAAAGTGCCACGAACGGCAGCAAGCACACGACGCTGTCTCGAATGTGCGATTGCCGAGGCGAAACGCTCAGGCCACTTGCTCGATGCGCGCCTGCGGGGCGGCATAGAGAAGCTTGCGAATCTCCGTTGCGGAGACCGGGCGGCCAAACAAATAGCCCTGCACCTCGTCGATGGTGCCTTCCGCCTCGAGCAGAGCAAGCTGTTCCTGCGTCTCAACGCCCTCCACGGCCACACGCAACCCGAGCTCGGCGCTGAGCCGCGCCATGCCGCGCAGCAAGGTGAGCATGCGGCTATTGGCGGCCACGTCGTTCAGGAAGGACTGATCGATCTTGACCTTGTGCAGCGGGAAACTGTGCAGATAGCTCAGACTCGAATAGCCGGTGCCAAAATCGTCGAGCGATACGCGTACGCCCAATGCCTGCAGTTGCTCCAGCGCCAGCCGGGTGCGGCGCGTATCCTGCAACAGCAGCGTTTCCGTGATCTCGATCTCCAGCCGATTGGGCGTCAGCCCGGTATTACCCAGCGTTTCGCAGACCAGCGCCGGGATGTTGGCGCGGCTGAACTGGATCGGCGACAGGTTGACGGCGACGCCGATATTGTTCGGCCATCTCTTGCATTCCTGACAAGCGATATGCAGAACGCGCCTGCCTAGGTCGACAATCAGCCCCATCTCCTCGGCGACCGGAATGAACTCGGCCGGCGAGATCATGCCACGTTCCGGATGCGGCCAGCGCACCAGCGCCTCACAGGCCACGATGCGCTTGGATTTGAGATTGACCAGCGGCTGATAATAGACCTCGAAAGCGTCGTTCTCGAGCGCGTTGCGCAAATCCAGCTCAAGGCTTCTGCGCGCCTGCGCATCCGAATCCATTTCCGGCTCGAAGAACCGCCAGGCGCCCCGGCTCTCTGCCTTCGCCCGGTACAGCGCCATATCGGCATTGCGCAGCACCTGATCCACCTCGGTACCGTCCATGGGCGACAGCGCAATCCCGATGCTGGCGCTAATCACCACTTCGTGGCTGTCGATCTCATAGATGCGGCCGAGCGAGGCAAGAATGCGCTTGGCGAGTTCCGCCGCCTCTTCCGACGATTCGATCGGAGACTGCAGAACCACGAACTCGTCGCCACCGAAGCGCGATACGACGTCCGTTTTTCTGACGATGGAGCGCAGCCGGTCGGCAACCGCCTGCAGCAGCATGTCGCCGCGCGAGTGCCCCAGCGTGTCATTGACCTGCTTAAACTGGTCGAGGTCGATGAAATGAAGCGCGGAAAACTGCCGTGGACCGCATTCCACCAGAGCCTCATTCATGCGGTCATGCAGAACCATGCGGTTCGGCAATCCGGTCAGCGCATCGAAACGCGCCATATGGCTGATTTTCGCTTCGGCGATCTTCCGCTCGGTAATATCTTCCACCAGAAGAACGATGCCGCCGCTGTCCATCAGCTGAAACGTGAATTCGAGCGTGCGGCCATTCTGAAAATCGACGTCGAAGCTCTCGACACCGGCCCCAGACAGCTTCGAATCCAGATCACGAAGAAGGCTATTGGCGTTTATCTCGGACAGCAGATCATCCTCGACAAGGGATTCCACCAGCTGCCTTTGCGTCATGCCCCTCAATTCGCGGCCTGCCGGGAATCCCAGCAGGAGATTCAATTTCCCGTTGGAGACTGTGACCCGGCCATCACTGTCGAACATGCAGAGGCCGTTCGGCATATTGGTCAGCGCGGTGTCGAAACGCGTGGCCAGAAGCGTCACATCGCGCGTCGCGATCACGGCGTCCAGCAGGGTTCGGCGCAGCCGCTCGGCAATGAATTTCACCGCCATGAAAAACGGGATCAGCAGCGCGGCAAAGGCCCAGTGATAGGCATTGCCATGGAGAATCAGCGCCGCAGTCATGGGAATCCAGGCGCAAAGGATCTGCACAATGACGAATCGTGCGCTCCCGAAATTGCGTCCGAAGATGCCGATCACGTAGGCGATCGTCATCGTGAAGCTCACCAGCTGGGCGAACGCGTCATCGGTCAGCGCGAAGGAAATGTAGCACCAAATGCCGAGCAGCAGCACGGATACCGCCGCGCCGGCGACGTAGCGATGTTCCCACCGCCGGGCGGCCTCGTCGGTCTTGATGCTGCCGCGCGCCTTCGCATAGGCGCGCATGGACGCCCCGCGAGCAAAGGCGACCAGGGCGAAGAGCAAAGCGCAAAGCAGAAGCAGCTTTTCGCCGGTCTTCCAATAGGTCAGCAGGATCGAGCCGACGATGAAAATCGTCCCCGAAAACAGGGTCCGGGCGTCCTTGTACAGAGAATCGACCAGCGGAATATAGATTTCCGTGGGGACCTTTCGGGTCGTCTCTGCCGCGGCTATTCGTGGTGCCGGTTTCATCAAGTCCTGCATTCGATGCGGCCAAGCCGCCGAGACTCGCCTGTCGTGATCAAAACTTTGTTCACTATTTCCGTGTAATTTGCAGAATAGTGTTCGTTTCGACGTGGCTCTTCTGAGCGGCCTCGACCGTTTCTCCCCTATCCACGTGCAAGAGCGCGTGAACATGCTGGTCTGCCCGTCGATTTGTTCCTACCTATGATGGCAGAACGCCTTTAAGAAATTGTTGTTCTGTACAAATTTACGACGAATCAACCGTTCTGCGGCTCTTCTGCCGGGGCTGGAACGCAAGCCGTGATGAAGCGAATCCGATTCTCGAGTTCACCTGGGTGCCTCCGCCTTGCGCTGGCTCTCGCGATCCTGGCTTTGTGCCTGGCCTTCCCGGGGCCGGCTCTCGCGACCGGCAACGTCATCCGCGCCGTCATGCATTCGCCGCTGCGGGTGACAGATCCGATCCTCACGACGGCCTACATCACCCGCAATCACGGCTATATGATCTATGACACGCTGCTTGGAACGGACGAGAAATTCCAAGTGCAGCCACAGATGGCCGAGTGGTCCTTGTCCGCTGACAAACTGACCTACACCTTCACCCTGCGGGACGGCCTGAAATGGCACGATGGCAGTCCTGTCACCGCTGCGGACTGTGTCGCATCCATCCGGCGCTGGGCCGCGAAAGACGGAACCGGCCAGCTAATTCTCGACAACACCGATGCGCTCGAGGCCTCGAGCGACAAGGTCATCACGCTGAAGCTGAAGAAGCCCCTTGGCTTTGTCCTTGAGGCACTGGGCAAGCTTTCATCCTATCCGCCCTTCATGATGCCGAAGCGCATCGCCGAGACATCGCCCAACCAGGCGATCACCGAGCATATCGGCTCCGGCCCCTTCAAATTCGTGGTCGGCGAATTTCAGCCCGGTGTGAGAGCCGTCTATGAGAGAAACACCGACTACGTTCCGCGCGCCGACAAGGTCAGCTGGACGGCTGGCGGCAAGCGCGTCGATGTCGACCGCGTTGAATGGATCGTAATGCCGGACCCGCAGACGCAGATCGGCGCGCTGGTCTCCGGCGAAATCGACATGATCGAAGACACGCCCTTCGACCTGATCCCATTGCTGGAGCGCAACCGCAATATATCGATCCGGGGCACCGACCCTCTGGGCTCGCAGATCGTCGGCCGAATGAACTTCCTTTATCCGCCTTTCGACAAGGTGGAGATTCGACGAGCCGCCATGCTGGCTCTGAATCAAAAGGATTTTCTCGACGCACTGGTGGGCAATCCGAAATATTACCAGCTCTGCGGGGCGATGTTCGCCTGCAACTCGGCGCTCGCGACCGAAGTCGGCGCCAAATCGCTGTTCAGCAAGAACATGGACGCCGCGCGCAAGGCCCTGAAAGCCTCCGGCTATGACGGGACGCCGGTCGTCATCCTGCACCCGACCGACGTGGGAATCCTGAAGACGCATCCGGTCGTCGCCGCGCAATTGCTGCGTCAGGCCGGGTTCACAGTCGATCTTCAGGCGCTCGACTGGCAGACCGTGGTCAGCAGGAGAGCCAGCCAGAAACCGCCGGCGGAAGGCGGCTGGAACATGTTCTTTACTATCTGGGCCGGTTCCGACCTCGTCAATCCGCTGGTGAACCAGAACTTGATCGGCCGCGGCAAGGACGGCGGCTGGTTCGGCTGGCCGGACGATCCCGAGCTCGAGAAGTTCCGCGAGGCCTATGCGCAGGCAACGACAGCGGAAGAGCGCAAGAAGATTGCGACCGACATGCAGGCCTATGCGTACGACCAGGTGATCTATATTCCGCTGGGGCAATTCTCCCGTCAGTCATCCTGGCGCAATGATCTGACGGGAATTGTCGACAGTCCGGTTCCTGTCTTCTGGAACATGAGCAAGAAATGACTGTCCGGTCCCGCTCTCTGCGGGACCGTTCGCTTCGGGTTTGCGCGTTGCGGAGAGAGCTGCATTGGCCTTCCCCTATCTCATCCGGCGGCTGCTGGCGGTCCTTCCCGTCATGCTCTTCGTCGTACTGTTGGTTTTTCTGCTGCTGCGCCTCGCTCCCGGCGATCCTGCGGCCATTCTGGCAGGCGATGCCGCGAGCCCCGCGCAGCTCGAAAAAGTTCGCCACGCGATCGGCCTCGATCGCTCCATTCTGACACAGTTCGGAATTTGGATCGCCCAGCTTGCGAAAGGCGATCTCGGGGTTTCGCTCATTTCCGGCTTGCCGGTCACCCGCATCATCGGCCAGCGCCTTGAGCCGACATTGTGGCTGACCCTGCTGACGATGATGTTCGCGTCCGCAGTCGCGATTCCGCTCGGTGTGCTTGCAGCCTGGAAGCACAATCAGCCTGTCGACCAGGCGATCACATTTGCATCGGTCGCCGGCTTCTCCGTGCCGTTCTTCGTGTTCGGCTACCTGCTGATGCTGATCTTCGCCATTGAGCTGAACTGGCTGCCAGTGCAGGGCTACCGCAGCCCGGCGGATGGACTTGGACTATTCCTCCAGCACCAGATTCTCCCGGTCCTCACGCTGTCCGCACCGCTGATTGCGCTGATCTCGCGCATTACCCGCGCCAGTATGCTCGACGTGCTCGGCGCCGACTATATCCGCACGGCGCGGGCCAAAGGGCTGCGGGAATCCGTCGTTCTGTACCGCCATGCGTTGCGGACGGCAGCGTTGCCGATACTGACAGTGATCGGCAACGGTTTCGCCCTGTTGATCGGCGGGGCGATCGTCACCGAGAGCATCTTCAATCTACCAGGTATCGGCCGGCTCACCGTGGACGCCGTGCTTGCCCGCGACTACCCGGTCATTCAGGGCATCATTCTGCTCAGCAGCGCCGCGTATGTGCTGCTGAACCTTTTGATTGATCTCGTCTATCTCATGATCGATCCAAGAGTGCGCTACGAATGAGCGGTCTCGCATCCAATTTTCACCATTCGCGCCGTGCCTACGGACTCTGGTGGCGGGCGCTGACATCGGGCAGGATCAGCTTGCCTGCAATAGCCGTGCTGCTGGTGATCGTCCTACTGTCGCTATTCGCACCAATCATCGCGCAGCATGATCCGGCAGAAATCGCGCCCGCGTTGCGGCTGCAGCCGCCCAGTGAGGCCTTTCTGCTCGGCACGGACTCCTATGGCCGCGATCTTTTTGCCCGCGTCGTTTACGGCGGGCGCGTCTCACTGCTGATCGGGCTCGGTGCTTCTGCCATAGGTGTGATTGGAGGCCTCACGCTCGGCCTGATTGCCGGATATTTTCGCGCCGTCGACGCGGCGATCATGCGCGGGATGGACGGCGTCATGGCGATTCCGAATGTCCTGCTGGCCATCGCCGTCGTCGCCCTGTGGGGCGGCCATCTTGCGGCGGTTCTGCTCGCCATCACCATTCCCGAAATTCCGCGCGTGACGCGCCTGGTGCGATCGATCGTGCTGTCCGCCAGGGAAGAGCCCTATGTCGAGGCCGCGGTTGCGCTGGGAACGCCGAGCATCGTGATCCTGTACCGGCATTTGATGCCGAATGCGATCGGCCCGCTGCTCGTGCAGGGCACATATATATGTGCCTCGGCCATCCTCCTGGAATCAATCCTGTCCTTTCTCGGCGCCGGCATCAGTCCGGAAGTTCCGACCTGGGGCAACATCATGGCCGATGGCCGGCTCTACTTTCAGCTAAGGCCATCGATGATTCTCTGGCCGGCTTTGCTGTTGTCGCTGACCATCCTGTCGATCAATATCCTTGGCGACACCGCGCGTGACTGGCTCGATCCGCGCGCCGCGCGCGCAGGCGACGTGACGTAGGAGCCATGGCGAGCGCAGTCCTGCAGATTTCCGATCTCGAGATTCGGCTGGCGAATGGCGCCGCAAGCGGAGCGATTCTCGAAAAGGTTTCGCTGAATCTGGTGGAAGGCGAAACCATGTGTCTGGTCGGCGAAAGCGGGTCCGGAAAGACCGTGACCGCCTTGTCGGTCATGGGATTGCTGCCTGTCGCCGACCTGCGCGTCGCCTCGGGCAGTATTCGTCTCGCCGGCGAGGAGTTGGTGGGCGCATCGCAGCACCGGCTGCGCGAGCTGCGTACGACCCGCATGGCGATGATTTTCCAGGAGCCGATGGCGGCGCTGAACCCGGTGATGACCATCGGGCGCCAGATCGATGAAGTTCTGAGCGCACATACCGGCCTCCGGCGACTGGAACGCCGGGAACGCGTCGAAGACATGCTGGCGCAAGTCGAATTGCCGGACGTCAAGCGCATCGCGGCGGCCTATCCGCACCAATTGTCGGGCGGGCAGCGCCAGCGCGCCATGATCGCCATGGCGCTCATCCTGCAGCCCAAACTCCTGATCGCCGACGAGCCGACAAGCGCGCTCGATGTCAGGACGCAGAAGCAGATTCTCGATCTCATGCGCCGGTTACGCGACCAGCATGGCACTGCGATCCTGTTTGTGACCCACGACATGGGTGTCGTCGCGGAGATTGCCGACCATGTCGCGGTCATGCAGCAGGGGCGCATCGTGGAAAACGGACTGCTCAAGAACGTATTCGAGGCGGCGAAGCACAATCATACCAAGAAACTGCTCGCTGCGGTTCCCCATCTCCGGCCGCGTGAGGCGCGCACAGCCACGTCGGATGAGATGGTGTTGGAGGCACAATCCTTGTCGAAAGGTTATCGCAACACAGCCTGGCTGCAGCCACAGCAGCACGTCGATGCTGTCATCGACGTCGACCTGGCATTGCGCAAGGGGCGTACGCTCGGGATTGTCGGTGAGAGCGGATCCGGAAAATCGACCTTGGCACGTTGCCTGCTGCGCCTGATTGAACCGAGCAAGGGCCGCATTCTTCTTGGCAAGACCGATATCACCGCCTTGTCGCGAACGGCGCTGACACGGTATCGCCGCGACATCCAGATTGTCGTTCAGGATCCCTATCGCTCGCTCAATCCGCGTCTGTCTGTCGCCGACATCATCACGGAAGGTCCGCTCAATTTCGGTGTCGCGCGTGTGCAGGCCCTGGAGAAAGCTGCAGAGTTGCTGGGACTGGTCGGCCTTCCATCCAAGCTTCTGCGCGCCCTGCCGCATCAGCTCTCCGGCGGACAGCGCCAGCGTGTCGCCCTGGCGCGCGCGCTGGCGCTCGAGCCGCGGGTGCTGGTCGCCGACGAGGCGGTCTCGGCGCTCGATATGTCGACCCAAGCCGAAATCCTGCGATTGCTCGCCGACCTCCAGAAAAGGCTCGGCCTCGCCATGCTGTTTGTCACGCACGATCTGCGTGTCGCTGCGCAGGTCTGCGACGACGTAGCGATCATGCAGGGTGGGCGAATTGTGGAGCAGGGGCCGGCCGCCGATGTGCTGATCCGTCCCCGCCATGCCTATACGCAGGCGCTGGTCGAAGCCGTGCCGGGCCGGCACTGGAATTTTGCCGCGCCGAAACCCGCCGAGGCCACGCTCTCCTGAGCCTCCTCGCCCTCGCAAGAACGCCCAAAAACCGGGCCTGTACAGCATATAAATATTCCTTTTCATATATTTCGGGTTTGATAGCATGGGTGCCTCAGACGGCCGGATGGGCCAGCCGTCGCAGGCGGCGCATGCCATGCCAACGAGTAGGATCACTCCATCGACGAAACCCGGTCGCCAGGCGATCGTCTTCCTGCACGGCATCGGCGGCGCGGCGCGGGGCTGGGCGCCGCAAGTCGAAGCCTTCGACAACGCCGGATTCCAGACCGTGCCGCTTGACCTGCCGGGTTATGGTGTGCGGCCAGCCGTCGAGAGCATGACTTTCGAAGACGTCGCCGCCGACGTCGAAGCCGTCATCGACCGGGGGCAACTGCAACGGCCCATCCTCGTCGGGCACTCGATGGGCGGCATGATCGCGCAGACCCTGCTGCGCCGGCGCCCCGACGGCTATCGCGCCGCCGTGCTGATCGGCACCAGCCCTGCCTTTGGCAATCCGGAAGGCGACTTCCAGAAGCAATTCGTCGCTGCACGCCTCAAGCCGCTGGAGTCAGGCAAGACCATGCCCGAGCTTGCGGGCGAAATTGTCGACGGCATGATGGGCCCCTCGCCCGACCCGAAGGGCCGCGCGCTCGCGATCGATCTGATGAGTGCAACGCCTGCGCCGACCTATCGCGCCGCAGTTCTTTGCCTCGTCAGCTTCGACGAGCGCGCCAATCTGCCGAGCATCCGCTGCCCGGTGCTCTGCCTCGTCGGCGAGCATGACCGCAATGCGCCACCACAGATGATGGAACGCATGGCCGCCAAAATTCCCGGCGCGCGCTACATGTGCCTGCGCGGAATTGGTCATCTGCCCAATCTGGAATCGCCGCACGCGTTCAACAGCGCCATTCTCGATTTTCTCACCTCGCCCAGCGTCGCCAAGGCCTGAAGGAGATTCCGATGACAGCCGCCGCCAAAGCCATCGCACTCGACGACATTCAGACCGATGCGCCGATGTTTCCCGCCGACGCCTTCCGCCTCACCGACGCGCAGGCGGCGCTGACCGAAAAAGTCCGCCGCTTCGGCAAGGCCGTCGTTGCGCCCCGCGCCGCCAAGCATGACCGCGACGCCACTTTTCCGATCGAGAATTTTCGCGATATGCATGGCGAGGGCCTGCTCTCGCTCTGCATCCCGAAACCCGACGGCGGCCTCGGCGCCGATTTCCAGACCTATTGCCTCGCCGCCGCCGAGCTCGGCCGCTATTGCGGCGCGACGACGCTGTCGTGGAACATGCATGTCTGTTCGACCTTGTGGTCGGGTCCGCTCGCCGACGAACTGGAGATGACGCCGGAGGACCGCGCTGCGCACCAGCGTCGCCGCTCCATCCACTACAGGCGTATCGTCAAGGACGGCGCGGTCTATGCCCAGCCCTTCTCGGAAGGCGGGGCGGCAGCGGCCGGCGCCGTGCCCTTCGGCACCGAGGCCAAGCCGGTGGACGGCGGTTTTGTCATCAACGGCAAGAAGATCTTTGCCTCGCTTTCCGGCTCTGCCGACTATTACGGCGTGCTCTGCACCGAACGCGCCGAGGGCGAGGCGGCGAGCCGGCGCAACACACTCTACGTCGCTGTCCCGGCGAATGCGCCGGGTGTATCCGTCGTCGGCGACTGGGACCCGCTCGGGATGCGCGGCACGGTCTCGCGCACGCTACTGTTCAAGGACGTCTTTGTGCCTGAGGACGCAATGCTGATGCCACACGGCGTCTATTTCCAGGCCGCATCGCGCTGGCCGCACATGTTCATCACCCTGTCGCCCACCTATATGGGCCTGGCGCAGGCGGCCTATGACTTCACCGTGCAGTATCTGCGTGGCGAGGCGCCGGGCACTCCGCCGGTCAAGCGGCGCATGTTCCCGACCAAGCAGATCGCGGTCGCCGAAATGCGCATCATGCTGGAGCAAACCAAGGCACTCTGGTTCCAGTCGATCACCGAAGCGCGCGCCAACCCGACCAAGGATCAAGTGCTGCGCGCCTATGCCGCGCAATACAGCGTCATGGAAAACGCCAATGCCATCGCGGTGAAGGCGATCCGCACCTGCGGCGGCCAGGCCATGCTCAAGAGCCTGCCACTGGAGCGCATCTATCGCGACAGCCGCTGCGGCGCGCTGATGCTGCCATGGACCGCGGAAATCTGCGTCGACCGCATCGGCCGCGAGGCCTTGTATGAAGCGGGCGAGAAGGACGAGTGATGGATTTCCCTTTCCCCGCTTGCGAGGAGGGGGTGGCGAGGAGCGCAAGCTGCGAGCCGGGTGAGGGGCCTTGCCGCAGGACTGAGAATTTGGAAAGTGCCCCTCACCCGACTTGCTCGCTAACGCTCGCAAGTCGGCCTCTCCCCGCAAGCGGGGCGAGGTGACAATGGGCATAGACTGATCTCATGGACCTCTCCGATCTCATCGACCGCAACGCGGCGTTCACGCCGCACAAGACCGCGATCCGCTTTGACGGCGCAACGCTGAGCTACGTCCAATTCGCCGACCGCATCGCGTCTTGCGCCCGGGCGCTGAAATCGCGGCTCGGCGTCGGCCGCGGCGACCGCGTCGCCATCCTCGCCGCCAACCATCCCGACTATCTCGTGCTGCTCTATGCCTGCGCGCGGCTCGGCGCCATGCTGGTGCCGATCAACTGGCGGCTGGCAGTGCCGGAGCAGCTCTTCATCCTGTCGGATGCCTCGGTGAAGGCCCTGTTCGTGGAGGAAACCTTTGCGCCGGTGATCGGGCCGCTGGCCGAAGCCCTCCCCGACACCCGCGTCATCGGCATCGAATTCAGGCCAGCGGAGAGCCAGACCTTCGACGAATTGCTTGCGGCAGGGACGGGCGACGACCGCAATCCGCATGTCGACGCGCTCTCCCCGCTGTTGATTGTCTACACCTCCGGCACCACCGGCCGCCCGAAAGGCGCGGTGCTGCGGCAGGAGGCGCTGATCTGGAACGCGGCGATGAGCCAGCACATGCATTGCATGACCAGCGGCGATCACATCCTGACCGTGCTGCCCTTCTTCCATGTCGGCGGGCTGAACATCCAGACCACGCCCGCTCTGCAGCTCGGCGCCACCGTCACCGTGCATCGCCGCTTCGCACCCGATGCCACGCTGGCCGCAATCGGCAGCGACAGGCCGACACATACAGTGCTGGTGCCGACCACCATCCAGGCCGTGATCCAGCATCCGGATTGGCCGACGACCGATCTTTCCAGTCTGCGCGCGATCTCGACCGGTTCGGTCACCGTGCCGCAGCACCTGATCGACGCCATCACCAAACGCGGCGTCCCGGTGCTGCAGGTCTATGGCTCGACCGAGACATGCCCGATCGCAGTTTACACTCGGCTTGGCGGCGATTTCAGCCACGGCAATTCCACCGGCCTGCCCGGCCTCCATTGCGAGGCGCGCATCGTCGACGACGAAGGCCACGAAGTGCCGCACGGCACCGCAGGCGAAGTCGTGGTGCGCGGGCCGAACGTGTTCTTCGAATATTGGGGCAACGCGCAGGCGACGAGCGACGCGCTGCGCGACGGCTGGTATCACACCGGGGATATCGGCACGCGCGATGCCGACGGCTATTTCCACATCCACGACCGCAAGAAGAACGTGATCATCTCCGGCGGCGAGAATATCTATCCGGCCGAGCTGGAGCGCGTGCTCGGCGAACATCCCGACGTCGCCGAATGCGCGGTGATCGGCCGCTTCGATCCGAAATGGCAGGAAGTGCCGATCGCCTTCGTGGTGAAGCGCAAGGACTGCGCCCTGACCGCCGAGATTCTGATCGCGCATGCGCGGGCGAACCTCGCCCGCTTCAAGGTGCCGCACGACATCATCTTCACCGACGCCTTGCCGCGCAACGCCATGGGCAAGGTGCAGCATTTTCTTCTGAAAGAGCAGTTCAAGACGTCCTAGCCAGGACAAGGTGGGAGTTTTCATGCACATTGCCGTCCTGGGCGGGGGCAACGGGTCATTCGCCGCCGCCGCCGATTTCTCGCTCGCCGGTCACGAGGTGCGGCTGTGGCGCCGCAATGCGGATGCCGTGAAGGCCCACAATGCCGATGGCAACACCATCCTGGTGAAGGACTTTGCCGGCCGGCAGGAGGCGAAAGTCGCCACCGTCACGGCCGATATCGCGCAAGCCCTGCGCGGCGCCGACCTGATCGTCTGCCCGGCGCCGGCCACCGCGCAGCCGGACATCGCCAAGCTCGCCGCCCCGCATCTCGCGGACGGGCAGGTGATCTTCTTGCCGCCCGGCACATTCGGATCGATGATCTTTGCGAAAGCGGCCTGGGACGCCGGCAATCGCGCCAACGTTGCTTTCGCCGAAACCGGCACCCTCCCCTGGCTCACCCGCAAGCACGCACCATTCGAGGTCGCGATCACCGTGCGCGCCAAGCGGCTGCCGACCGGCGTGTTCCCGCTGATGCTGAAGGATCATGCGCTGGCCGCGATCGGCAAGGCGTTTCCGAACGTCATCGAGGATTGCGGCGACGCGCTCTCCGCTGCACTGATGAATGCCGGACCCATCATCCATCCACCGCTGATCACCATGAATGCCGGGCCGCTGGAGCATTTCGACCGCTGGGACATCCATAAGGAAGGAACCCAGCCCGCGATCCGCCGCGTCACCGATGCGCTCGATGCCGAACGTATCGCCATCCGCGAAAGACTCGGCTATGGCGCGCCGCATTTCCCGCTCGCCGACCACTACGCCAAGACCGGCCCGGAATGGATGTATGGCCGAGGCTCGCACGACAAGCTCACCGACTCGGGCGACTGGCGCGAGCACATCGTGCTGACCGAGCACCGCTATATGCGCGAGGACACCCGGATCGGCCTGTCGTTTTTCATTTCGGTCGCAGAGCTTGCCGGCGTCGCAACACCGCTGATGCGCGCCTTCGCCTCCATCGGCGGCGCCATCTGCGGCGAGGATTTCATGCAGACCGGCCGCACATTGAAGAGCCTTGGCTTCGGCAATTATGATCGCGCGGGATTGCAGACCTTGCTGAAAGACGGATCCAAGTGACTGCGCGCGACAAGATCGCCTGCCTCGGCGCCGGCCGCATGGGCCGCGGCATTGCCGCGGTTTTCGCCTATGCCGGGCATCCCGTCGAGATCGTGGATTTCAAGCCGCGTTCGGCGGAGGATTTCGCGAAGATCAAGGCCGAAGCGATCGCGGAAGTGCGTGGCACGCTGCGCATGCTGGCGCAGCTGGGCATGTTCGAGGAGAATGCCGTCGACGTCATAGTGGCGCGCGTCAGCGTCGTCCCTGAAACGGGCGCCGGCAAATCCTTCTCGTCGACGCCCGTCATCTTCGAAGGCGTGCCCGAGCTTCTCGACCTCAAGCGCGATGCGCTCGCCCGCGCGTCAAGGCTCGCCGCGCCGGATTCGATCATCGCCTCGACCACCTCGACCATTCTGGTGGATGACCTTTCGAGTGCGGTCGAAAGGCCAGAGCGGTTCCTCAATGCGCATTGGCTCAACCCTGCTTATCTGGTTCCTTTGGTCGAGGTCTCTCCCGGCAAGCGCACCGCGCTGGAGGTGACGAAGAAGCTGAACGCACTGCTCGAATCCGTCGGCAAGGTGCCGGTCGTCTGCGCGGCGAGCCCCGGCTATATCGTGCCGCGCATCCAGGCGCTGGCAATGAACGAGGCCGCGCGCATGGTCGAGGAAGGCGTCGCCACGGCGGAAGATCTCGATAAGGCGATCAAGTATGGTTTCGGTTTCCGCTTCGCCGTGCTTGGCCTGCTTGAATTCATCGATTGGGGCGGCGGCGACATTCTCTATTATGCGAGCCGTTACCTTACGCAGGCGCTCGGCAACGAACGCTATGCCGCGCCGGAGATCATCGAGCGCAACATGAAGGAGGGGCGCATCGGCCTGAAGACCGGTCAGGGTTTTCTGAACTACGAGAACCTGGATCTCGATGCCTATCGCCGCGAACGGCTGAAGGCGTTTGCGGCAATGCTGGGACAGCTCGGGCTGGTAAAGCCGCCGGTGTTGGACAAGTAGCGCGTCCCGGACGAGCGCGGCGCTTAACCTCTCCCCGCCTGCGGGGAGAGGGAAAAATCACCCAAACACGTCCTGCAGTACGCCGTCGCGGATCACGACGGTATTGTCGAGGCTGATTGTGGTCTTCATCACCGGGATGTCGAAATGTCCTGCTGTGTAGCGTCCCGCGAACTCATTTGCGCCGGTCGAGAAGAGGAAATTGCCCGGCACCGCGCGCAGCTCAGTGCCGTTGGTGTCGCGCTGGTCATACATCGTCAACGCTTCGTAGCGTGCGCCGCGATTCATGCCCCAGCCGACATGCGAGACCGCATAAGCCTCGCGGTCGCCCCAGGCGGCGAGATAGCGCCGCATCATCTCCGCGTCCGCGCCCTCGCCGATGATGTCGGTGACATAATCCTTCTCCAGTGTCAGCCGGATCGGCGATTCCAGATATCGCTTGAAGGTGAGGTTGATGTCGCCGCGATCGAGCACCAGCGTGCCGTCGACCGTGCCGCTCTTCGGGAAGCTGACAACGATGCCGCCCGGCCAATGCGCCAGCGTACCCGGCTTGTCGGTCCAGCCCCAGATGCCGACGGTCGAGGCACCCTCCATATTTACATCGAGATCGGTGCCAGCGACCGACGTTACCTTCATGTGCTTGGAGCCGCGCAGCATTTTCGCCGCCGCGCGCACCTGTTTCTCCAGTCTGTCGTTCGGGCGCATGCGCTCAAGCGCCTCCGGATGCTCATTCGAGATGTAAAGGATGCGCGCGCCCGCCTTGAGGATCGCCGGCGTCTCCGGCGCATGCATCGGCCCTTCGATGGTGCAGTCGACGATGAAACCCGCCTGGCCGAGCGCCGAAACGACCGGCTGCAGCCCGCCGATGGCGACGCTGGCGCCGGTCGAGCGGATCGGCACCGGATGCGGATTGCGTGGCGTCGGCACAACGATATGAAACGGCCGCGCCCCGAGCCGCAGCAAGGCCAGCTCCGCCAGATGCACATTCAGCTGGCGCGACTGGGTTTCGGACAGGATTGCGGCCATATCGCCCGTCTTCACACCACAGCGCTCAATCACCTCGCAAAAGGCGTCGATCCACTTGCCCTCGATCCGGTCGACCAGCATGCAATCCTCATCCGAAAAAACCCCCCGCCGCCGGACTGGCGCGCGCGCCGATTTCCTGTCACGATATATGAAAAAGAATAGGTCGTACAGGAACGGACACACATTTCGTGAGCAAACAGCCGGCCCGAAAACGGACAACATCGCGGATCACCACGGCCAGCGTGGTGGCGGCCAATGGTCAGGGCAGTTTCGCGCAAAGCTATCTGTCCTATCTGCTGGCGCGCGCCAGCCACATCGTCGCCTCGGGCTTCCACAAGAAACTGAAGACCTGGAGGCTGACGGTGCCGGAATATCGCGTGCTCGCCTGCCTCACCGGGGCGGAAGGGCTTGGCGTCGGCGATCTTGCGGCGATGGCGATCATGGAGCAGTCGCGCATGACCAAGATCCTCGACCGCATGCAGAAGCAGGGTCTGGTCGAGCGCCGCTCCGATGTGCGCGACAAGCGGCGCGTCCTGATCCACCTCACAGATCTGGGGCGCAAGCGCGCCGAGCCGGTCCTCCGCGCGGCGAAAGAGCACGAGGCCGACATGCTCTCCCCGCTGACGCCGGAGGAGCGCAGCATGATCCTGCACGCGCTCGATCTCGTGATCCGCGAACGCGCGGAGCGGGTGAAAAGATAACTACTTCTCCTCTGCAAAGCCGCGCAGCAGATAGCGCCGCAATGCGTTGAAGGCGGCATTCAGGAGCAATCCCAGGATAGAAATCGTGATCAGCGGCACGAACATGTCGACGGTCTGGAAGTTGCGCGCAGCGCGCATCAGGAGATGCCCAAGGCCGTCCGTCGACGTGATCATTTCGGCGAGGAAGACGACGATGCAGGAAATAATCAGGCCGATGCGGCAGCCGGTGAGCACCGACGGCATCGCGGCCGGCAGCACGACCCCGAACAGCGTCCTGAGCGGAGAGAGACCCATCGCTCGCGCCGACCAGGCAAGCTTCGGCTCGACCGCGGATGCACCCTGATAGGTCGCGAGCAGAATCGGAAACAGGGCGTCGGCAATCACCAGCGCAATCTTGGACGCATCATCGTAGCCAAGCGTCAACGTGAAGGCGGGATAAAGCGCGATCTTGGGCACCGGCGCCAGCACGCGCACAAGCGGCCGCACGACGGACGCGACCGTCTTGCTTCCAGTCATCAGAATGCCGAAGGCGACGCCCGCCGCCACCGCAATGCCAAAACCGACGAACAAGCGGTAGAGCGTGATATAGGCGTGCTCAAGATAGCCCGGCGAGACGATCTGCTGCAGGAAGCGCGTGAACACCGCTCCGGGCGACGGCAGCAGAGCCGGCGGCGCCACACCCGCCAGAACGACCAGCTGCCACAATCCGATAATGCCGAGGATCGGGATGACGCCGATCGTAATGTCGAAAGCGGCAGAGGCACGGCGCGTCATGTCGTGCCCACCACGATGGCCTGCGACGGCTCCGCCCACGCGACCAGGCGATGGCGCAAACGCTCGAAAGCGACATCGAGCACGAAGCCGAGCGCACCGATAATCACGATCATGGCGTAGACGCGATCGTAGAAGCCGAGATCGAGCGACACGAAGATGATGTTGCCGACCCCGGTCTGGCGCGCGATCATTTCGCTGGTCACCATGGTGATCAGCGCCAGTACGAGACCGGTGCGGCAGCCGACCAGGATTTCCGGCAAGGCCGCCGGCAAGACGATGCGCGCCAGCCGCGCCGACGGGCGCATGCCCATGGCCGCCGCCGACCAGAGCAGCTTCTCCTCCACCGCCCGGCTGCCCTGATAGCTGTGATAGATAAGCGGCAGCGTGACGCCGAGGAAGATGACCAGGGTTTTCGAGGCGTCGCCGACGCCGAGCCACAGCATGATGATCGGCATCAGCGCCGCTTTCGGCACCGGGTAAATGACCATCAGCAGCGGATTGAAGAAGGCGGCGACATGCTTGCTGCGGCCCATGGCGAGACCGACCGGCACGGCAAAGAGGAGCGCCAGCGCGAAGCCGGTGACCATGCGGCGCAGCGAATCGGCGATGTCGATCAGTGCATCCTTGTCGGTGAGGATGTCCGGAATCTGCGGCAACGCGCTGGTCGGCGGCGGCAATCCGGCGAGGTCGTACCAGCGCGACAGCAGCTCCCAGATGGCCAACAGGCTCAAACAGGCGAGAATAGGCGGCAGGCCGGGGATCGCGCCAGCCGACGACCACCACGGCGCTTCCGCGCGTTCGACCGGACGCAGATCAACGTCCGCCATCATGGCGCAGGCGCCTCCGGCTGCTGATCCATCATCTTCTCGATCTCGACGACGTAATCCTGATAGCGCCGGTTGAGCAGCAATTCGGCGCGCTCGCGCGGGCGCGGCAGATCGATCTTGATGATCTCCTTGATGCGGCCGGGCGAGGACGTCATCATCACCACGCGGTCGGAGAGGAACACCGCCTCCTCCACACTGTGGGTGACGAACAGCACCGTCTTGCGGTCCTTCTCCCAGATAGAGAGCAGATCGTTCTGCAACTTGGTGCGTGTATGCGCATCGAGCGCGCCGAACGGCTCGTCCATCAAGAGAATGTTCGGGCGATAGGCCAGCGTGCGTGCGATGGCGACGCGCTGCTTCATGCCGCCGGACAGTTCCTTCGGATAGAAATTCTCGTAACCCGAGAGCTTCACCATCGCGAGCAATTGCCGCGACTGCGCCAGCGCCTCGGCCTTGGGTACGCCGCGCTGTTCGAGCCCATACATGACATTACCGAGCACGGTCTTCCACGGAAACAGCGCGAATTCCTGGAACACCGGTCCGCGATCCGGTCCAGGTCCGGTGACCGGCTTGTCGTTGACGATGACGGCCCCCGAGCTCTGCCCGATAAAGCCGCCGACAATGTAAAGAAGAGTGGATTTCCCGCAGCCGGAGGGCCCGAGGATGGAGACGAACTCCCCCCGGGCCACCGACAACGAGATATCGCTCAGGGCCAGATGCTGACGGTCGCGGCTGGTTTCGAACCGCTTGGAGACGGCCTCGATCGAGATCATCGCAGTCTCGCTCATCTCGATCGCGCTCCGCTCGGAACGGCTGCGGTCCGTTCGGTCCAGCATCGTCCGCCCGCTTATTTCAGCGGCGCCGCAATTTTCGGATGCTTGAAGTCCGCGGCATTCAGCTTCTTCGGCAGCATGCCGGTTTCGGCGTAGATGTCGAACAGCTTCTGGATGCCCTCGTAGTTGGCGGCAGCGCCCGGGTCGCGGGCGAAGTCGTACTGCTTGAAGTAGAAAGGTTCGAACACGGCGGCCGGCGCCTTGAAGATTTCGGTGACGATCTTCAGCGTTTCGTCGCGATCGGCGAGCGCCTTGCCCATGCCGGTGGTCAGATCCTGAACATAGAGCGTTGCGACTTCCGGATTTTTGTCCACGAAGGCCTTGGAGCAGGCTTCGACGATGTGCACCACATTCGGCACTTCGTCGGCGATGGCGAACACCTTGCGCAGGCCGCCCTTGGCTTCCGCGCGGGAGGCGAACGGCTGGTTCAGCACGCCCATATCGACGCGGCCGGAGCGAATCGCGTCTTCCTGGGTCGGGAACGGCGCCTCGACCAGCTTGATATCCTTTTCCGGATCGATGCCGTTCTTGCGCAGATGCATCGCCAGCGGGCCATAGATGCCGGAGCCGAGCACGTTGATGCCGACGGTCTTGCCTTTCAGATCCTTCACGCTCTTGATCGGAGAGTCGTCCTTCACCGCCCAGTAGACCGAAAAGCCGCCCGGCTTCTCGCCGACATGCTGCGCAACGACGTAGGCCTGCAGGCCAGCAGACGCCGCGCCCTGCCCGAGCGACAGCGGCGCCTGCGTCGAGCAGTCGAGCGCGCCGGCCACCATCGCCTGCACCATCTGCGCGGTGCCCTGAAACTGCGTCCACTGGATATTGTATTTCTTGCCGAGATTAGGGAACTGATCCGGCCGCTTCATCATCCAGTATTTCGCGTCCTCGGCGGGCACGGTCCAGCCGACGCGGATGGTCGGAAGGGTCTGGGCGGAGGCGGCGGACAATCCGGCGGCCATCATCGTCATGGCAGCCAGCGCCACAGCGCGTTTGCGATTGCTGATCAGGCTCATCTACTTGCTCCCTGTCTCTCGAAGAGTGACGTTGAAGTCTGCCTCATCTTCGGGGATTGCACGGTCATGCCAGCGCTCGCCCCGCTCCTCGGGACCCGATTATGCATGAAACTTCATTTATTTTAAGCTTAAAATAACATCCCCCGCTGCCTTTTCGGAGGCAGGCGGGAAGGATTCCAGTCCTGAGGATCAACGCAACGCCCGGGCGATGGCTGCGACCGCAGCGGCGATATCGTCGTCCGTGTGATAGCAGCCGAAGCCGAGGCGGATGCGGTCGCCGCGCACATCGGTGACGATCGACGCATCGGCCAGCCGTGCGTGCAGCGCCTGTGCCTGTGGCGTCTCGAAACTCAGGAAATGCCCGTGCTGCGACGTTTTGACCGGCGTCACCAGCCGCGCCCCCTGCAACGGCGCGATGGCGGCCTTTTGCACCGCATCGAGAAACTGCCGCTGCAACGCCAGGACATGCTCATGGATCGCCGCAACGGAAATCCCGATGCGGTCCATCCACGCGAACACCGCGGCCATGCGATAGAGCCCGCTCGGGTCGAAGGTCGCGCCCATGAAACGCGAGCCGTCCGCCCCATAGCCGGTTCTGCCGCCATCCCCGCTCAAGGCGCCGAAGCCGGCGAACCAGCCGGTGTCGCGCGGGCGCGGCGCATAACCGGGCGGACAATGCATGAAACAGGCGCCCTCGCCCGCCATCGCGTATTTGTAGCCACCGGCGAGATAGAAGACGCGCGATGCGACGCCGGACAGGTCGGTCGGCAGCGCGCAGAAGCCGTGATAGCCGTCGATCGCGATCAGGGTCTGCGGCGAGGCGACCGCCTTCACGATGGCACCGATATCGCCGCAGGTCGCGCCTGAATTGAAGAACACATGGCTGACAAAGACGAGGTCGTGGCCGCCCGCGCGCGCGGCCTTGCAGAAGCGGTTCGGAAACGATTCAACGGGCTCGCCCGCGATGCGCTCGACCGCAACCAGGCCCTCTTCCTCCAGCCGGGCGATCTGCCGGGCGAAGGAATGGAATTCGGAATCGCTCGTGAGAATGCGCGGCCTGCCAAGTGGCAACGCCGACAGCAAGCGGCAAACAAGCTCATGCGTGTTGGGCGCGAAGGCGATGGTTGCCGGGTCGGGGAGATTCAGGATGCGAGCGACGCCGCGCTGGACCAGCGGGATCAGATCCGCGAACACCGCATCCCATTTGCGGTCGGCGAGCCGCGCCGCCTCGTGCACCGCACGCTCATGTGCACGGCAGGCGGCATCCGGCCAGTAATGGTGGCTGTGCGCGGCAAGATGGATCCGCTCGGGCGCCGCGTCCCGGAAGAGAGAAAAATGCGCATGCAGATCCAGACTCATGTCCTGGCCTTCGCAGCATAGGCGAAGCCCATGCGCGATTTCAGCTCCGGCGGCAAAGCCGGCAACATCGAGCGCGGAATGAGATAGCTCGACAGCTGGAACAGGTCCCCGAAAATCTGGTGACGGTCGGATGTCTGCCGCAGATAATCGTGCCCCGACGAGCCGCCGGTGCCGATTTTCACGCCGATCATGCGGCGGACCATCAATGCGTGCCGGTAGCGCCAGAGCGCCATCGATTCCTCGATATCCATCAGGGCTGCGAGCAGGCGGAAAGGCAATTGCAGCACCGGCTCGTCGCGATAGACGGTGATGAAGAGCGCCGCCTGAATGGCCGCGAACGACATGCGCCAAGCCGAGCGGTCCCCTTGAGGATCGAAAATCGCGTTGAACCGGTCTAGCGCCCCCTCGATCGCCCGCCTCTCGATGTCCCGCTGACTTTCCGACATGCCCTCGACCCGGCCGAGCTGCTCGGCATCGGCCGTCAGCGACCGCGTCACCGCATCCCGGTAGGCCTTGCTGAAGGCATAGCCGGACAATTCGACGAAGGGCGTCCGCGCAAGCCAGCCGTCGAGCTGGTCGATCAGCTTCGGTCCGGTCTCCGCTTTCGCGATCCGCGCCCGGTCCTTTTCGGACAGATGCAGATCGAAACGCTTGTCGCCGAGCCGCAGCCGGTCTTCGCTCTTCAGGCCGAAGCGGATTTCGATGGAGCGGAACTGCACCGACTGAAAGCCGGAAGCCGGGCTCAGCAGATCGCGGAAATCCAGGAAATCGAGCGGCGTCATGGTTTCCAGGACGTCGAGCTGATGCACCAGAAGTTTCAGGATCTCGTTGATGCGCTCGAGGCCGTGCACGATCCGGCCCAGACGTTCGTCCTCCATCGTGTCCTGGCCGAAATCCGCCTGGATGCGATCGAGCTCGTGCAAAATCTGCTTGAACCAAAGTTCGTAGGCCTGGTGCACGACGATGAACAGCATCTCGTCATGCGCCGACACACCGAGCCGCGCGCTTTCCGGCTGCTGCTGGTCGAGCAACGTATCGAGCCGCAGATAATCCGAATAATAGCAGGGACGCCGCGCGGACCGTTCCGTGGCCATCAGGCCCTCCAAATGACATCAACGCAGTTTCACGTTAGAACAATTGCCCGGCAATTCCCAAGCTCTCAAATCCGCGCGAGCGTGTCACGCGATGAAACGCATCAGGGATGTGGTATTGCAACTCTGGCGCGGTGAGCTCGCCTTGCGCCGGGCTTTCTGGGATTACGCCATTATCTATGGGTCATTGCTCAACCTAGTCACCACGTTGGCGGCCTTGGCGGCTCTCGGCGCCGGCTGGCCCCTGGCGATCGCGGCGATCATCTTCCTGTCGCCGCTTCCCTACAATCTGCTAGCGGTGTTGAGCGTGTGGCGCAGCGCCGAGCGGTATCGCGGCCCCAGACTCTGGGCCGATTTGGCGCGCATCGCGGTCGTTATCTGGGCGATCGTTGCCATCGTCGCTTGACCGCCAGCCTGCGCCCGCCTTCTACCGCGTCCCGTACATGCGGTCGCCGACATCGCCGAGGCCGGGCAGGATATAGCCCTGGTCGTTGATGCCTTCGTCGATGGCCGCAGTCCAGATATGCACGTCGGGATGATGGGCGCGGACTTTCTCAACGGCTTGTGCCGTGACCAGCAGGCAGACAATGCGGACGGATTTTGCACCCGCCTCTTTCAGGCGGTCGACCGCCGCCACCGCCGAATTGCCGGTCGCCAGCATGGGATGCAAAACCAAGGCCATGCGTTCGGCCATGTCTTCCGGCGCCTTGAAGAAATACTCGACCGCCACCAGCGTGCGCGGATCGCGATAAAGCCCGATATGGGCGACGCGGGCCGAGGGCACGAGATTGAGCATGCCATCGAGAAAGCCCATGCCGGCGCGCACGATGGGGGCGAAGACGAGCTTCTTGCCGGCCAGCACCGGCGATTTCATTTTCGCAAGTGGGGTCTCGACCTCGATCATCTCCAGCGGCAGATCGCGCGTGACCTCGTAGCAAAGCAGCGTACCGATCTCGTTGAACAATTCGCGGAACACCTTGGTCGAACGCGTCTTGTCGCGCAGCAGCGTCAGCTTGTGCTGTACCAGCGGGTGATCGACAATCGTAACGCCGTCCATAACCAACCTCTCTCAGAAAACCGTTCCGTCGCTGACAATGGTGAAGGGCGGGCCGCCGTCCGGCCGTTTCTCCTTCGCGATTCTGCGGCCTGCCGCCCAGGTGCCGCCTTCGAGCAGCGACCCGAGCGAAAATTTCTGCGGCGAAACGCCGAGTTTCACGCGCACGAGCGGTGCAAGCCGATCAAGCAGCGCAACCGTCAGAGCGCGCCATTCCACAATGAGTTCCGAATCCACATGCTGCGGCCGTACCGCCTGCGTCGGATCGCAAAGCTCAACGACGCCGCAATCCACGAACAGCCCGCCATTCCGGTATTCCGCCAAGCCGGTCAACCCGTCGATCTCGCTGACCGCGATGCCGGCATCGCGCAAGGGTTCGATCAGCGAATAGGACAGCCATTGCGAAAGCTTGTGCAACGGCACGAGGCCGTCTGTCGCGTCGTCGCGCCTGATCGCCGGATGCCGCCAGGTGTCGCCGAGCGGCACGCCACCAAGCGTCAGCCGATTTTCCCAGATTGACCCGAGATGGACGAGCAGCACATGAAGAATGGCCGGCGCCGGCACGATCCTGTGATCGGCGAGCGCCACCAGGTGATCGAAAAGACCGCCCGGCCTCGCCGTGTCGCGTTTGGCGAACACTTTCGGATTGGCGAGCATGGTGCGGCCGAACCGGGCCAGGAGGGCTGCCCGGCCGTCGAGCCCGGCGAGCGGATTGCGCGCATCCGCCTGGAAACCTCCCGCAAGGTCGGCGCTGGTCAGCTCCGCAAGCCGCGTCGCATCTGCGCGCAGCGGCCAGCGCGGATCGGCGGAGAACAGGCCGGCCTCAAACATGCGCAGGCTGGCGAGCGCCAGCCCTTCCGAGCGGCCCGCGGCCATTCTCGTTGGCGCGTCCTTGTAGCGCCAATCCGTTCCGGCTCCTGCATCCAGCAGCACCGACACGATGGCGAGATCGAAGGCTGCCCGGGCGCGCGCATTGGCGTCCGGCCATTTCGTCATCGCGTCGATCTCCGCCCAGAGATCGCGCCGACCGGCCACGAAATGCCGCCAGCGCGCATGCAGCGGCACTTTCAGGTCGGAATAATTGTCGCGGATCACTTCGGCAACGAGATCTGCGGTGGGCGCAAGCCGGTCGAGATCGACCCGAAAGTTCGGGAGCTTGCCGGCCAATCCGATCTCCAGCATCTCCGCTGCGCGTTCGCGCACTGCGGCGGCGGTCAGCAGACGCTCCGCCACTTCGCGCTCCGTCCCGGAGATATGCGCCTGTCTGGAAATGGTCAGAACTCGTCCAGCTTTCGGCCCACGACGGCTTTGAGGTCCTCCTCGCTCGGCGCGCCCTCCGGCGTGTAATAGCCGGCCGCTTTCTTCGCCTCGAGCTCGACCTGTGCATCCGGCGGGATCAGTTCCGGCGGAATCGGCACACGCTCGACGATCTCGATTCCGGAGCCGACAATGGCGTCGTGCTTCATGTTCGACATCGACATGAAGCGGTCGATGCGGGTGATGCCCAGCCAGTGCAGCACGTCCGGCATCAATTGCTGGAATCGCGCGTCCTGCACGCCGGCGACGCATTCGGTGCGCTCGAAATAGGTCGCCGCCTGATCTCCGCCCTCCTGCCTCTTGCGTGCATTGTAGACGAGGAATTTGGTGACTTCGCCGAGCGCGCGGCCTTCCTTGCGGTTATAGACGATGAGGCCTGCCCCGCCCTTCTGCGCTTCCTTCACGCATTCGGCAATGCCGTGAATGAGATAGGGCCGGCAGGTGCAGATGTCGGAGCCGAACACGTCGGAGCCGTTGCATTCATCGTGCACGCGGCAGGCGAGCGTGCGTTTGGGATCGGCGATCGCCGCCGGGTCGCCGAAGATGTAAAGCGTGATGCCGCCGATGGGCGGCAGAAACACCGAGAGATCGGGCCGCGTAACCAGCTCGGGATACATGCCACCCGTCTGCTCGAACAGGGTGCGGCGCAGCTTGTCCTCGCTGACGCCGAAGCGTTCCGCGATGCCGGGCAGATACCACACCGGATCGACGGCGGCTTTTGTCACTGCGATATCGCCGCTCGGGCGCACGATGTCGCCGTCGGCATCGACCAGGCCCGCACTGTCAAACTCAGGAATCGTCAGCCGCGCCCTGGTGATCGCAATCGTCGGGCGAATGTCGAGGCCCTCGGCAATCTCCTGGCGGAAATCCTCGGCGACGCGATGTCCCCACGGGTCGAGCGAGACGATGCGGTTCGGCTCCGACCATTGCGGGAACGGTCCGATCGTGACGACCGGTGCGGTGTTCGTGAGATCGGGCCGCACGATCGGATTCATCGCGCCCGAAGACACGGCAAGCGCCCGGTATAGTGAATAGGAGCCGCCATGCGCGCCGATGGCATTGCGGTCGCCCGCCGAGGTCACCGTGCCGATGACGGGTCCGCGTTCGCGCGCGGATTTTGCGCCCCAGGTGATCGGGTAGCGCCCCGGCGTCCGGTGGCCGGGATGGGAGGTCAGCCGGATATGGCTGTCTCGGTTCGTGGACATGCAGATTGCCCCACAAAAGCAAAAAGCCCTCTTCGGCGGACCGAACGAGTGGCTTCAAAAACCAATACTGGCAATGCGCCTGGGCTTTTGCAAGAGCTAATTGCGCGGCAAAATGCCTTGGTGAACGCAGGATTACAGCGACGCGAGATAGGCTTCGTACTCGTCCCTCACCGTGCGGATATGCTCGCGCATGGCGCCCGCCGCCCGCTCCCGCTCGCCGCGCAGGATGGCGACGACAACCCGGTCATGCTCCACATAGGATTTCGCCAGCCGGCCCAGATTGCGGAATTGCGCGCGGCGGAAGGGCTGAACCCGCACGCGGGTGGAAACGGCAAGCTCGGCGAGATACGCGTTATGCGCGCCGGCATAGATCGCGCCGTGGAATTCCTCATTGATCTCGTGATGCTTCTGCGGATCGCCGGTCTGGATATAAGCGCGCAACGTGTCGTGAATGGATTGCAGGTTGGCGCGCTCGGCGCCGGTCATGCGTTCGGCCGCAAAGCCCGCACACAACGCTTCGATCTCCGCCATCGCCTCGAACATGCCAATGAGGCGCTCGTCGCTCGGCCGCGCCACCACCGCGCTCGCATGTGCGCGCGTCTCGATCAGCCCGCTCGCCGCAAGCTGGCGCAGGGCCTCGCGCACCGGCGTGCGCGAGACGCCGAAGCGTTCGGCAAGGCCGGTCTCGTCAAGCGGCGTCCCCGGCGGCAAGATGCCCTGCACGATGTCGTCGGCGATCTGGAAACGCAGTTCCTCGGCCCGGGTTACCTTGCCCCCGTTCTCGCGTCGCGTGATGACCGAAGGCGCACTCACTTCGGAACTTCCTCGCTGATCATGCTGACATGCGCCGCGACCACGCGCCAACCTTCCGGAAAACGAATCCAGGTCTGCATCTGCCGTCCCACCCTGCCCGGCGCGGTATCGCGATAGAACAGCGTCGAAGCCACCGCGCAGTCGGGGCCATACGCCGTAATCACCGTCTTGGCCAGCTTGCGCATCAATCCCGCAGGTGAGCGTCCGGCACGGAATGCCTTGATCTCTTCATAGCCGTAGAGATTTTCGGTTCCGCCGTAGCGAATGGTGCGCGGATCATCCTTGAACAGTGCGTCCAGCGTCTCGACGTCGTTCGTCACCAGGGCTTTCTCATAGCGGTTGAACGCCTCGGTCACTTCCGCGACCACATCCGGCAGATCGATGTCGCTCGTGTTCAAGTCAGGTCCTCACGCAAGAGATGGACGCGGTGCTGCGGCCACATTCATCTGTTCCAGAGCAAAGGCGATTCTGAGCGCCACGTCCTCGCGCCATGGCGCAGCCACGATCTGCACCGCGATCGGAAGCGGCTTCAGCGGCAAGGGGGCCGCCACCACCGGCAGGCCGATGAAGGAAATCGGCTGCGTATAGATGCCGAGATTGGCGCGCACCGGCAGTTCCACGCCGTCGAGCAAAAAATTCACCTGACCGAGCGAGGGCGCCGTGCAGGGCGTGGCCGGAACGACGAACGCGTCGACGTCCTTGAAAATCTCGCGCAGGCGCTCCTGATACCAACGGCGGAATTTCTGCGCCCGTGCCACCAGCGTCGCTGGCACCATGGCGCCGGCAATGAAGCGGTCGCGCACTGCCGGGTCGAAATCGTTCGGGCGTTGGCGCAGACGGTCGAGATGCAGGGCTGGACCCTCCGTCGTCGTGATGATGTAGGCCGCGGCGCGCGCCCGTGCGGCTTCGGGAATCTCGATTTCGCGGCTGACATTCAGGGCTTTGGCCACAGTGTCGACTGCGCCTAGCGCCTCCGGAAACGCTCCTTTCCGGAAATAGCCGCCGGCGACGGCTATCTTCAGGCCGTCCACGCCCTTCTCGAGCGACGGCATCGCCGCCTCGACGCCGCGGTCCTGACAGACGGGATCGTTCGGGTCATGGCCCTGCATCGCATCATAGGCAAGTGCAAGGTCTCGCACGGAACGCGCGAACGGTCCGAGATGGTCGAGACTCGCGACGAATGGAAAGCTGCGCGCCCGCGACAAGCGGCCATAGGTCGGCTTCAGCCCGAAAATGCCGCAGAGCGAGGACGGCACGCGGATCGAGCCGTTGGTGTCCGAGCCGAGCGAGATCGGCACAAGACCGCCTGCGACCGCTGCGCCGGAGCCGCCCGACGAGCCGCCGGTCATGCGCGTGGTGTCATGCGGATTGCGCGAGGGACCGTCATGGATGTTCTCGCCGGTGAAGTCATAGGCGTATTCGCCCATGTTCAGCGCGCCGACCAGAATGGCGCCTGCCGCCTCCAGCTTTTCGATCAGCGGCTGGTCGTGTTGCGAGGGCGGAAGGTCCCGGTTGATCTTCGAGCCGGCGCGCGTCGCAAGCCCCTTCACATCGAACAGATTCTTCACCGCAAAGGGCACGCCCGCCAGCGGGCCGGCCTTTTGGCCTTGTGCGATGGCTGCATCGATTGCCTTGGCCTTTGCCCGTGCCCGTTCGGCTGTCACATCCGTGAAGGCATTCAGCAAGCTGTTATGCCTGCCGATGCGCGCCAGCGCAGCCTCGACCACCGCCGCAGCGCTGATCTCCTGGCGCCGCACTGCATCGGCAATCTGCGCTGCCGTCGCCCAGGTCTGGTCGAGACTCATGGTCAGGCCTTGAAGACCGGTGCCGGCTCGGCATCGTCCGGCAGCGGAAAATCGCTGACCAGATTGCCGAGCTTCAGCGACACCTCGAGATTGGCCCGTACCGCACCCTTCCACGCCGGATCGAGCGGCAGCGCCAGGGCTTTCGCGGCACTATCGATGAATTCGTCGAGCGGATCGGCCATCGTTTTCCTCCCGGGAGTCATCTTATAGGGGAGGATGCGGGATCGCCGCCAGCAATTCGCGAGTATAGTCGGTCTTCGGATTCGACATGACCTCCTCGGTCTGCCCTTCCTCCACGATCTGCCCGGCACGCATCACGATCACCCGGTCGCAGAGGAGCCGCACCACATTGAGATCGTGCGACACGAAGAGATAGCTCATGCCGAGCGACATCTTCAGGTCCTGCAGCAGATTGAGCACCACCGCCTGCACTGACACGTCCAGCGCCGCCGTGGGCTCATCGAGGATCACAAGTTCCGGATTGAGCGCGATGGCACGCGCGATGCCGACGCGCGCCTTCTGGCCGCCCGACAATTGGTGCGGGAAACGGTCGAGCAATTCGACCGGCAGCCCGACATGTCGCGCCAGTTCCTCGCAGCGCGCCCGCACTGCATCCCGGCCGCGGATCTCGCTCAACCGCAGGATCGGATCGGCGATGGCGCGTGCGGCGGTGAAGCGCGGGTTCAGACTGTCGGTCGGATCCTGGAACACCATCTGGATGCGCTTGCGCAACGGCAATCGCGCGAATTCCTTGGCCGGGATGGCGCCGATATCCTCACCGCCGAAGGTGATCATGCCGCTCGTGGAATCAAGCAGCCGCATCACCATCATCGAGGTGGTGGATTTGCCGCAGCCGGATTCGCCGACGAGGCCGACGCTTTCACCCTTCCTGATCTCGAAGCTGATCCCGTCGACCGCACGGAATATGTCGCTCTGCGGCAATTCGTTCTTGCGGCGGAAGAATTTCGCCATCGCGCCGGCCGCACCCTGACGCGGATACTCCTTCACCAGATTCGACACGACGAGGAGCGGTGTCTTGTCTGCGGCAATGGTCGGCGTGGCCGCGGGCGGTACCGGCGATGGCGGCATGTCGTCCGGCAGCAGATCGCGCAGGCTGGCGCCGAGGCGCGGGGTCGAGCGCATCAGCTTGCGGGTATAGGCATGCTGCGGCGCCTTGAAGATTTTCTCCGAGGCGGCGGTTTCGACCACCTTACCCTTCTCCATCACCACCACCTTGTCGCAATAGGCGGCGGCAAGGCCCAGATCGTGGGTGATGAGGATGGTGGACATACCGCGCGCGCGCGTGAGCTCGACCACAAGATCCATCACTGCCTTTTGCGTGGTGACATCGAGGCCAGTGGTCGGCTCATCGGCGATAAGCAGCTGCGGCTGACAGGCGAGCGCCAACGCAATCACCACGCGCTGGCACATGCCGCCCGACAATTCGAAGGGATAGGCGTGATAGCGTTCCTCCGGCCGCGCGATGCGCACCTGCCGCAAAGCGTCGATGGCCTTTTGCTTCGCATCCTGCGGCGAGGCCTGGACGTGCTGGATCAGCACATCCTCGATCTGTTGCCCGACCTTGCGGATTGGATTCAGCGCCGCGCGCGGGTTCTGGAAGATCATGGAGATTTCGCGGCCGCGCAGATCGCGCATCTCGTTCTCGTCGGCATCGCGCACGTCGATGCCGGAAAAGGTGATGGCGCCCTCGGCGATGCGGCCGGCGCGATCGAGAATGCGCATCACGGCGTAGGACGTCACCGACTTGCCGGAGCCGGATTCGCCGACAATGCCGACGGTCTCACCCTTGGCCACCGACACATTCACCTGCTGCACGGCGCGCACGATGCCGCGCCGGGTCATGAACTCGACCGTGAGGTTCTGCACATCGAGAAGTGTCGGCGCGCTCATGATGCCCTCACGTGCGGCGCTGCGGATCGACGATGTCGCGCAGGCCGTCGCCCAGAAGATTGAAGCAGAAAACGGCAAACATCAGCGCCAGGCCAGGGAAAAAGGCGATCCACCACTCACCCGAGACGATGAAAGCAGCGCCCTCCGCCACCATGATCCCCCATTCCGGTGTCGGAGGGCGCACGCCGAGGCCGATGAAGGACAGCCCGGCGGCATTGAGAATTGCATAGCCCATGGTCAGCGACATCTGCACCACCATGATCGGCATGACATTGGGCAGGATCTGCGTCAGCACGATGCGGTATTCGCCGTTGCCGGAAAGCCGTGCCGCCTGCACGAAGCCGGCCTCGCGCCGCACATTGGCCTCGGCGCGGGCGACGCGCACATAGAGCGGGTAATTGATGATCGCGGTGGCGATGACGATATTGGTCACCGTGTTGCCAAGCGCCGCCACGATGCCCATGGCGAGAACGAAGAGCGGAAACGCCATGATGGTGTCGGCGATACGGCCGACAATGCGATCCGTCCAGCCGCCGAAGAAGCCGGCGGCGACGCCGGACAATCCGCCGAGCACGAAAACCAGGGCGACCGAAGAGACCGCAATCGTCAGGTCGAGGCGCGTCGCCGCCACCACGCGGCTGAAAATATCGCGCCCCAACTGATCGGTGCCGAACCAGTGCGCCGCCGACGGCGGCTGCAATGCCGCATTGGTATTGCTGGCCAGCGGATCGTACGGAACGATCCACGGACCGAGCACGCCGCACAGCAGGATCACCAGAAGCATTCCGAAGGAGACGCCGGTGACCGGGTTGTCGGTGATGACATAGCGCGCATGGGCGAAAATCGACATCTGCTTTGGCGGCGCATTCGTCCGCGCCGGCCTGGTTTTCGGCGTCAGCGTCGGCAAGGGCGGCTCCGTCGCGGCAATGGCTGCGGCTTCGAGATCGGGGCGCTGGTTCATCCCTCGAGCCTCACGCGCGGGTCGATCACGCCATACAGGAGATCAATGGTCAGGTTGAGCAGCACATAGAGAATGGCCATGGTCAGCACGAAGCCCTGGATCGGCGCGAAGTCGGAGGCGATCAGCGCCTCGATGGCATAGGAGCCGATGCCGGGCCAGGCGAAGACCTTCTCCACCAGCACATTGGCGCCGAGCAGGAAGGAGAACACCATGCCAAGCGTGGTGATGACGGGCAGCATCGCATTGCGGAAGGCGTAAGTGACGATGACGGTGCGGGTGGAGAGGCCGCTCGCGCGCGCTGTGCGCACGAAATCCGAGGACAGAACTGCGAGCATGGAGGCGCGGGTCATGCGCGTGATCGGCGCCAGCGAGAAGATGGCGAGCGTCGCCGCCGGCAGGATCAGTTGCGACAAGGCCGCGCGGAAAGTGCCGAAATCGCCGGCGATGAGGCTGTCGATCAGATAGAATCCGGTAACGTGCGGCGGCGCCGAATAGAAGACATCGAGCCGCCCGAGCGGCGCCGGGCTAAGGCCGAGGAGGAAGTAGAAGACATAGACGAGGATCAGTCCGGTGAAGAAGACCGGCAGCGATACCCCGGCCGTCGCGACTACGCGGCAGACATGGTCTACGATCGAGCCCTGCTTGACCGCCGCCGCAATGCCGAGCGGCACCGCGATTCCCATCGAGATGATCAGGCCGAGCAGCGTCAGCTCCGCCGAAGCCGGCAGGCGCGTGGCAATGTCGGAAATCACCGGCTGGCCCGTGGTGAGCGACTTTCCGAAATCGCCGCGCGCGAGATCCTTCACATAGCGCACGAATTGCTCCGGCAGCGGCCGGTCGAGACCGAGGCTCTTGCGGATTTCCGCGACCGCCTGCGGCGTCGCCGCCGGCCCCGCGAAATAGGCGGCGGGATCGCCGGGCAGCACGCGCGTGAGCAGGAAGGTCACGATGATGACCCCGATCACGCTCGGGATCGCGGTGGACAGTCTCTTGCCGATATGCCGCAGCATGCTCGCCCCTCTTCCGGAAAAGCGCGGGGCGCGCTCGCGCGCGCCCCGCAGTCTGCCGTCAGGCCTTCACCAGATTGCGGTAATCGAGCCGCCGATGGAACCAGTACTGATAGCCGGAGACGTTCTTCTGCATCGCGACGTTCGAATAGGGTTGGAACAGCGGGATGCGCGGGATGTCGGCGAAGGCGAGATCGACAAAGCCTTTCACGCTTTGCTCGTATTTCGCCTTGTCGCCGGAGGTAGCCGCAGCGCCGGCGCCGTCGATGAACGCATCCATCTCCTTGGACTGGTAGCTCATCGTGTTGAAGATGGAATTCTTGCCGTGATAGCACCAGATGAAGAAATATTCGGGATAATCGAGCCAGCCCGAGAACACGTTGGTGTAGAGCGGCAGCACTTTCTTGTCCAGCTCGGTGCGCCAGGTGGCGCCGGGGATCTTGTTGATCGTCGCCTTGATGCCGATCTGCGACAGGCTCTCCTGGATCAGCACGCACAGCGGCTCGTTGACCACGGCAAAGCCGAGATCGAAGGACAACGTCGTCTCGAAGCCGTTCGGATATCCCGCCTCCGCCAGCAGCTGTTTGGCCTTGGCGATGTCGGTCGTGTATGCGGTCGGTTGCGGCCAGGCCACCTGCGTCGGCGCGCCGGGCGCCTTGCCGAAGAGCGGCGTGCCGAGGCCATACAGCACGGCGTCCATGATCTTCTGATACGGCACTGCATAGGCCACCGCCTGCCGCACCTTGAGATTGTCGAAGGGCGGGTTCTTGACGTTCATGCCGAGATACTGGCAGCCATTGCTGAACGGCGTGGAGACGATGTCCAGCTTCCTGGAGTCGCGCAGCTCGACGAAATCCTTGTTCGGCAATTCATAGGAAATGTCGGCGTCGCCCCGTTCGAGCAGCGCGCGGCGATTGCCCGCGGACGGCACCATGCGCCAGATGATGCGCTTCACCTTCGGCAGCGGCCCGCCCTTCCAGTCCTCGAAGCGCTCCAGGATCACTTCCGAGCCCGGCGTCCATTTGGTCACGCGGTAGGCGCCGCTGCCGGCGGTGTTCTGCTTGGTGTATTCGAGACCCCAGGGATCTTTCTCGGTCGCATGCTTCTTGACCAGTTCCGAATTGTAGATCGCAGGCACGACCACGGCGAGATCTGGAATGGTCAGGCGATCCTTCTTCAGGAAATCGACCCGCACGGTATGATCGTCGACGACGACAAACTGCTCCGCCTTGGTGAGCGAGCCGGCCGCCATCTGGAAGGTGGGAAAGCCGCCGACCGTCACGGCACGGTCGAGCGACCATTTGACGTCCTTGGCTTTGACCGGCGTGCCGTCCTGGAATGTCGCGTTCTTCTTCAGCTTGAAGGTCGCCGACATGTCGCCGACGATCATGTCGTCGGCCAGTTCCATCTTGAACTTGTCGCGCTCGTAATATTGCGTGCCGTTCGGCAGCGTCTTCATCTCGTGGCTGATCAGGCGGTCGTAGCAATTCCACGACACCTCATAGCCCGGCACATTGGTGCCCACGCCGTGAATGTCGATGTTGTTCGGGCCGCTTTCCGAGACGACCAGGATCGTCTCCTGGCGGGCCTGCGCCTTGGCCGGCGAGAAGATGGCGGGCGCCGACACCGCCGTCGTTGCGGCGATGGCGGTCGTCGATTTCAGGAATTCGCGGCGATTCATCGAAGCCTCCGGTGGCGTTTGTCGTTCGACCTCGGGGGCTTTCTCCGCAAAGCTTGTGCCAATCTCGGCTGCGCGCGGCGGAATTCCATTAACATATTGATAATGAACGACTTTCAGGCGGATATCGGACCGGCATGGCCGCGACGGCAGGCAGCCCGACAGCCTGTCATTGCATACAATTCTGTAAATATGCATATTAATTGTGCAAAATACTGCGCGCGCACGAAAGCCACCACCGCCTTGAATCACGAAAGCCACCACCGCCTTGAATCAAGACGCTGGCAGCAAAACGAATGACGCCGGCTAGTTGCCGCCGTTGTTGAGATAACAGTACGGCTGGCAGCCACTGTAGCTGGGGGGCGGGGTGTA